>MDTB01219131.1_pt1 | contig 19736 bp, 15 predicted proteins | sample 811161 | NCBI WGS metagenome assembly MDTB01 (sample SAMN05326650, study PRJNA326480) | marine metagenome | isolation source: seawater | place: Mediterranean Sea | collected 2009 | reverse complement strand
TTTTATCGACCTTCAGGTGAGCACGATATTGCTTCGTGTCCAGGGTGCCCATGGCGATGTTCTTGCCCTTGTTCGTGCGCTCTCCTCTGCCAGGGCGCCCACTCTGCTTCACAGCCTCACGCTGAGCATGGCCCCCAGCTCCGATCTGATGGAGGCGAAGGCAATGATTCATCTATTGCCCCAGTTCCCGGTCCCCTCAGAATGAAAAGGGGGACGTCCTCAGCTTCATGGGCATGCTTCGAAGCTTGGTGTTGGCTGCCCGCCGCTGCGTTGCTTGTTGTCTGTGCGCTGGCGGCACCGACTGGAGGGTCTGCAGAAGCTCCCCTGCGTAATCCCTTCCAATCCCATGAGCATGAGCAGGCACAAGGGTCGCCTCAAAATCTTGTAACGCTGGTTAAGGCGGATGACGCAACGGGCCCCGTGGTTCGGCTGAACGCGCAGCAGGCGCAGGTTTCACGGTTGCTGCAGGCCATGGCAGACCTTCGGCACGAAAACGTGCTGATCAGTGATCGCGTTCAAGGGTCGATTTCACTGACCCTTGAAAAGATGGACTGGCAGCAAGCGTGGGAACTAGTGCTCAAAGCCGCAGGACTTAGGGAACAGCGCCTGGCTAACGTGCGGTGGATTCTGACCCTAGAGGAGTTTGCCCTTCAACAGCGGCAACAGTTAATGGAGATTGAGGCTGAGCGGCAGTTGGTTCCGATAACCCATCAGGTCTATCGCCTACATTATGCGACGGCCGGAGACCTTGAGGCGCTTATCGAAAGCCCAGCGAGCAGGCTCCTGTCAGATCGAGGTTCGGTTTTTGTGGATCAGCGGATCAACGCCTTAGTTGTCGCCGATATCGCGTCTCATCTGCAGCAGGTATCGCTGATCATTGATCAGCTAGACATCCCCTTAAAGCAGGTTTCCATATCCGCGCGCCTGGTGCGAGCCAGTGATTCTATCCATGCGGCATCTGGTATCCGTTGGGGTCTTTCCTCTGGGGCTTCCTCGCCTGTAGCGCCCAATACGTCTGAAGAGGCCAACGCCGGGCCTGTTGCAGATGAGGAGAGGCCAGGTCGCCTATCGTCGTGGCGGGCAGAGGTGTCCGCGCCAGCCAATTTTTCTCAGGCGGGCCAGCTAACCCTGGGGCTGGTGCGACGTGGTTTGGGCATTGATGCGGAGCTTTCGGCTTTGGTGGATCAAGGCCAGGCCCGAGTACTCGCACGCCCTCAGATACTCACCACGGACCAAGCGCCCGCCGTAATCGAGTCCGGCGTGGAGATACCCTATCAGGAGACCAGCCGCAGTGGGGCGACCTCTACCTCGTTTAAGGATGCAGTCCTACGGCTCCACGTGACACCTCAGGTTACGCCGGATAATGGCATCATCCTGCGCCTGAACATTCGTCAGGACGCTGTGGGTCAGATTTTTAACGGCATTCCCTCTATCAACACCAACGCCATGGAGACTACGGTCTTCGTGGCCAACGGGGATACCCTAGTCCTTGGGGGCATTTTGCAGCAGGACGATAGTAACGCCCGTACTCGCGTGCCGCTCTTGGGTACGCTGCCCGTCCTGGGTCGCCTGTTTCGCGGGGAGCGCAAACGCGCCGACCAACAACAACTATTGGTCTTTATTACGCCGACCGTGCTGAAGCTGGCCCGTTGATCAAGCTCATTGGTCGGGTGCGCCTGCGGGTCTTTTGATGCCTTCGCCTATTTATGGGCAGTGCTTTACACTAAGCCCATGTTTCGGCGCGACAGGCCATGAGTGAACAAAATATCTTTCTGATTGGGATGATGGCAGTTGGAAAGAGCACGGTTGGGCGGCAACTGGCTCTGGCTCTTGACCTCCCCTTTTATGATTCGGATCACGAAATCGAGCGACGAGCCGGCGCGGAAATTGCCTGGATTTTTGACGTTGAGGGAGAAAGCGGCTTTCGTAATCGCGAAGAGCAGATTATTGATGAGCTGAGTCGTAAATCTGGCATTGTCATGGCGACAGGCGGCGGTGTCGTGGTCCGTGATATCAACCGACAAAGACTTGCGGAGCGGGGATTGGTGGTCCATTTGGATGGTTCCATCGATAAGCTTTTGAGGCGCACGCGGCGGGACCGCAAGCGGCCGCTGCTCCAGGGCCCCAAGCCGGCCAAAACGCTGCGTGACCTTGCCGAACACAGGGCGCCGCTGTATCGCGAGATTGCGGATTATCGCGTCAACACGGATCGGCGGAGCGCATCTAGCGTCGCCAAGCAAATCGTTAAACGTTATCGCGACCCGGCAAATGCAAATTATGGCGTCGATGACGCTGAGCGTGGGGGCTGAGAATGGCTGCAGAACATCAACACGCATACGAGAGTGTGAACGTCGCGCTGGGCGAGCGCAGCTACGCCATTCATATTGGCGATCTTGGATTAGGACAGTCCAATCTCCTTAGGGATCTTCTTGTTCCACATATTGGCGGCAGTCAGGTAGCGATCATCACCAATGACGTGGTTGGCCCGCTGTATGCCCATGTGATTGCGGAGGCTCTGCCGGATTTCCACGTTGACCTCTACCAGCTGCCGGATGGAGAGGCCTCAAAAACCCTGGAGACCTATGGACTGCTCATGGATTTTCTTATGCAGGCCCGGCATAACCGCAGCACGACGTTGATTGCTCTGGGTGGGGGTGTCGTCGGAGACTTGGTGGGCTTTGTCGCGGCGACCTTCCAGCGAGGGGTTAGTTTTATCCAGGTGCCTACCACTTTGCTGGCTCAGGTAGACTCATCCGTGGGCGGCAAGACCGCGGTGAATCACCCTAACGGAAAGAATATGATCGGCGCCTTTTACCAGCCCGCCGCCGTACTTGCTGATACCGGCGTACTACAGAGCTTGCCCCAGCGCGAGTACGCCGCAGGCTTAGCCGAGGTTTTGAAATACGGCGTGATCTACGATGCGGCTTTTTTCCAGTGGTTAGAAGCCAATGCCGACGCCCTGCGTGAACGAGATGGGACTGCTCTGGGTTACGCCATCCGCCGCTCCTGCGAGATTAAGGCGGACGTAGTCAGTGATGATGAGCGTGAGCAGGGACGGCGCGCTATCTTGAATTATGGCCATACCTTTGGCCACGCGATTGAGAACCTCAGTGGGTATGGAACCTGGCTGCATGGCGAGGCGGTTGCCATAGGCATGGTGATGGCGGCAGCACTGTCCCAGCAGGTTGCGGGCCTCGATCAGGCCCAGGCGCATCGGCAAACGGCCCTTATTCAGAAACTCGGCCTGCCGGTGAGTTTGTCCGGTAAATCACTGGAGCCGAGTGCTTTCATCGCTGCTATGGGGATGGATAAAAAAGTGGTGGATGGGCGCATGCGCTTTATCTTAGCGAGATCGTTGGGTGACGTTTTTGTGGCTGATGATGTTCCGGAGGCTGAGCTGCTGCACATGCTGGAAACCTTTTTATGAACCCTGCCCGAGGACGGGTGGGCGCGAGGTCCAGATGGCTCTGGGGTTTAATCGTCGGTTGCTCGTTAGGGCCACTCTCTGCCCAGACCGCTCAGCCCGCTGAGTGGATTCTTCGTCAGCCTCCCGCCCACCATACCCTACAGCTCATTACGCTCTCTGGTCGCGAGCAAACGCGTCGCTTTTTGGCAAGCCTGGATCAGGAGGGGCTGGATATGCGGCAGGTCGCCACCTTTCGCTACCGGCGTGGCGAGGAACTCCTCTACGTCGTGGTGTACGGCAGCTTTGCCGCCCCAGAACAGGCTAAGGCAGCAACGCAGTTGATGCAGGGACCGACGCTCATGCCAGATTCCTTTCTCGTCCGTTCTGTCGCTGGACTGCAGCAGCGCATTCGAACGACGCTGCAGGATACGCCCTAAGACCTTGCTCGCAGGTCCCTAGGGGAGTTCGGTATGTCCCATTAGGTGGCGGTCGATTTCCCGAGCTGCCTCACGGCCTTCATTGATTGCGCGTACGACCAGCGATTGACCTCGCCGACAGTCGCCGGCGGCAAAGACACCGTCAACGTTCGTTCTGTATTCACCATATTCTGCTCGATAGTTCGACCGTTCGTCATACTCAAGCTGAAGCGGATCCGATGCACCGTGTTCGGGCCCCAGGAAACCCATCGCCAAGAACACCAAGTCTGCGGGCCAGTCCTTCTCACTGCCAGGAACGTTCTCAAAACGACCGTCCTTCATTTCGACTTCAACCGTGCGCACACCCGTAAGCTCTCCAGCGTCGTTGCCCACGAAGCAGAGGGATGATATGGAGTAGACGCGAGGATCTGAACCCTGCTTGTGCGCGGCTTCCTCGTGGCCATAGTCCACCCGAAAGATTCGTGGCCAGGTCGGCCAGGGATTGTTTGCGTCTCGAGTTTCTGGAGGCTTGGGGAAGAGCTCGAAATTCACTAGGCTCTTGCAGCCGTGACGTAGGGATGTACCGATACAGTCCGTGCCGGTATCGCCGCCGCCGATTACGATGACATGCTTATCTTTGGCAGAAATATAGTCGCCGTCGGCATGCTCGGAGTCCATGAGGCTCTTCGTGTTGGCCGTTAAGAAGTCCATAGCGAAGTGCACGCCCTTAAGTTCTCGACCGTCGATGGGTAAATCTCTGGGTACCGTAGCGCCCGTGGCGTAAAGCACCACATCGTATTCTTGCTGTAGCTGAGAAGCGTCCAACGATCCATCGCTGCCATCGCCTACGGGTGAGTTGGTCATGAAAGAAATACCCGCTTCTTCCAAAAGACGCACTCTTCTCTCAACAACGTCTTCCTTGGCCAGCTTCATATTGGGAATGCCGTACATTAGCAGACCGCCGATACGGTCGGCGCGCTCATAGACGGTAACGCTATGCCCCACCATGTTCAGCTGGTCTGCTGCCGCCAAGCCTGCGGGCCCCGAACCAATTATCGCTACCGTCTTTCCTGTTCTTATCGAGGGCGTGTTGGGCAGTACCCAACCCTCTTCAAACCCTCGATCGATAATGGCCATCTCGATGTTTTTGATGGTCACAGCAGGGTCTGTGATCCCCAGGACACAGGAACCCTCACAGGGAGCAGGGCAGACGCGGCCGGTAAATTCTGGGAAATTGTTGGTCTTTTGCAGCCGATCCAAGGCCTCATGCCACTGGTCGCGGTAAACGAGATCGTTAAATTCCGGGATGAGGTTATGTATCGGGCAGCCCTCTTCCGACTGACAAAAGGGGACGCCGCAGTCCATACAGCGCGCGCTCTGGGTACTCAGTCGCTGAATGTCGTGGTCGGTATAGATTTCATTGAAATCCAGCAGGCGCTCGGCCGGCGCACGATAAGGCGCCGCCTGTCGCGGGAATTCTATAAATCCTGTGGGCTTACCCATATCTCTTACATCTCGCTGTTTTTTTCGAGTTATTCTTAGCCAGCGCTAACCTGTAGTCGCTGTTGTTCCAAGACCCGCTTATAGTCGCGGGGCATCACCTTTACGAACTCTGAAACGGACTGCTCCCATCGCTGAAGGATATTTTCCGCAACGGAAGAACCGGTCAAGTGGTGGTGAAGCTCGATCATGTATCGAAGCTCCTCAAGGTCCTCTGCTTCAGCAACGGGGTCCAGGTCCACCATCTCGGTATTGCAGCGTGCTGGGAAGGCGGCAGCAGGGTCCCAAACGTAGGCGATACCACCACTCATGCCCGCAGCAAAGTTGCGGCCGGTCGGGCCTAAAATCACGGTACGTCCGCCAGTCATGTATTCGCAGCCATGATCGCCTACACCCTCAACTACGGCTCTGGCACCGCTGTTACGAACGCAGAACCTCTCTGCCGCCATACCTCGGAAGTAGGCTTCGCCAGAGGTCGCGCCATAAAGCGCAACATTGCCAAGCAGAATATTTTGCTCGGCGACAAAGGTACTGACTCTGGGGGGATAAATGACAACGCGTCCGCCGGACAGCCCCTTGCCGACAAAGTCGTTGGCATCACCTTCCACCTCAAGGGTGATGCCCTTAGCTAACCAGCAACCCAGGCTTTGCCCGGCACTACCGTTCAGCTTGAAGTGGACCGTGTCATCCTCGAGCATTTGTGGGCCGACCCGACTGATCACCTGATGGGACAGCATGGCACCGACAACCCGATTGGTGTTGATGATGGGAAGCTCTGCGGTAACGCGCTCGCCACGGGCCAGGGCAGGTTCTGCCAGCTTAATCAGCCGATTATCCAGCGCCTTGTCCAGCTGATGATCCTGCTGGTGTATGGCATAGCTGCCCAGGTATTCCTCTGGCTCCTGGGCGGGGGCAAGGATCGCGCTCAGATCGATGCCCTGAGCTTTCCAGTGGCCCACGGCCGCTTCAGTTTTAAGAAGGTCGACCCTGCCAATCATTTCATTGACGGAATGCACCCCGAGCGTGGCCATAATGTCGCGCATTTCGTTGGCGACCATGAAGAGGTAGTTCACGACATGCTCTGGCTGCCCATTGAACTTTTTACGTAGCTCTGGGTCCTGGGTTGCAATGCCTACCGGGCAGGTATTCAGATGGCATTTGCGCATCATAATGCAGCCCAGCGCGATCAGGGGTGCGGTGGCAAAGCCATATTCTTCGGCGCCCAGCAGAGCCGCAATCGCAACATCTCGGCCTGTTTTGAGCTGGCCATCTGTTTGTAACACGACCCGGGACCGAAGATTGTTCATCACCAGGGTTTGATGGGTTTCCGCCACGCCGAGTTCCCATGGCACACCAGCGTGTTTGATGGAGGTGAGGGGCGAAGCGCCTGTTCCGCCGGAGTCCCCAGCGATTACCAGGTGGTCGGCTCTGGCCTTGGTCACGCCAGCCGCAACGGTACCCACACCGATTTCCGCACCAAGCTTGACGCTAATGCGGGCCTGCGGGTTCGCGTTTTTAAGGTCATGGATCAGCTGGGCCATATCCTCGATAGAATAAATATCGTGGTGTGGGGGCGGAGATATGAGACCAACCCCTGGCGTCGAATGACGCAGGCTCGCGATATAATCGTCTACCTTGCCCCCGGGCAGCTCGCCGCCCTCTCCCGGTTTAGCACCCTGAATAATTTTGATCTGCAGATCGTCAGCGTTGCTCAAGTAGTTGATAGTGACGCCGAACCTACCGCTGGCTACCTGCTTAATCGCCGACCGCTTTGAGTCGCCGTTGGGCATGGGCAGGAAGCGTTTCGCGTCTTCACCACCCTCACCGGTATTGGACTTGCCGCCCATGCGATTCATGGCAATGGCTAAGGACTCATGGGCTTCTGCGCTAATTGACCCAAAGCTCATGGCGCCGGTGGCGAAACGTTTGACGATCTCGCCTGCGGATTCTACTTCTTCCAGGGCGATGCCGGAGCTGGGGAGATTGAAGTCCAACAGCCCGCGGAGGGTTGCCTTGCGGGTATTCTCCTCGTTCACCTGGCGAGCGAAGGCTTGATAGGCATTGTGGTCATCGGTCTTCGCCGCCCGCTGCAGGTTAGCAACGGATGAGGGGTCCCACATATGGGTGTCGCCGTGGCGTCGCCAGTGGAAGTCGCCCGGATTTGGCAGGACATTAACCTGGTGTTGGTCCCGTCGTGGATAGCCGAGGTCATGTCTGCGCTGCATTTCTTCTGCCAGCACCTCAAGCGAAACCCCTTCTACGCGGCTCGCGGTGCCTGTAAACGCTTGATGAATAACATCGCCAGCAAGGCCGACGGCCTCAAAAATTTGAGCCCCTTTGTAGGATTGAAGGGTCGATATACCCATTTTGGCCATGACCTTGAGCATCCCCTTGCCCACGGCCTTTTTGTAGTTGGCCACGACGTCCTCGCGAGAAGCAACGTTGGCCACCTGATCAAAGGCACCTTGTGCTTGATGATGCCAAAGGGCTTCAAATGCTAGGTATGGGTTGATGGCATCGGCACCATAGCCGATGAGCAGGCAGTGATGATGGACTTCGCGGGCTTCACCGGTTTCGAGAATCAGGCCGATCTGACTACGCTCGTGCTTCGCCACCAGGTGCTGGTGAACGCTTCCGACGGCAAGCAGGCTACTCATCGCCACTCTGTCCATGGCCAGCTGTCTGTCGCTGAGGACGACTAGACTGTAGCCATCCTTGATGGCCTGACTGGCTTCGTTGTTGATTCGCTCCAGTGCAGCCTGCAGCCCCGCGATACCGCTCTGACTGTTGTAGGTAATGTCGATGGTCGCCGTCTTCCAGCCTCGGTAATCCATGGCGGATATCGAAGCGAGCTCATCGTTGGTCAAAATTGGGTGGGGTACCCATAGCCGATGGGCATTTTCCGCCTCGGTTTGCAGGAGGTTTTGCTCCGGGCCCACATAGCAGGGCAGCGCCATGATCACTTCTTCTCGAATTGAATCGATGGGTGGATTCGTGACCTGCGCAAAGCGCTGTTTGAAGTAGTCGTAGAGCATGCGGGGCTTATCAGACATTACCGCAAGGGCTGCGTCGTTACCCATAGACCCCAGGGGGTCCCGTAGCTCGCTAATCATGGGCAGCAGCATGAACTGCAGCGTTTCCTGGGTATAACCCAAGGCGCGCATTCGTGGCATCAGCGTCACAAGATTAAAGTCCGCGCCTGGCGCTTGGGGCAGATCGCTTAGATCAATCCTCTGTTCAGCCAACCACTGTTGATAGGGTCGCCGGGCAGCCAGATCAGCCTTTAGCTCCTCGTCTGGGATCATCCGACCCTGTTCGAAGTCGATAAGAAAAATACGACCAGGCTGCAGCCTGCCCTTGGTCACCACCCTGGCGGGGTCAACGGAAACGACGCCAACCTCCGAGGCCATGATGCACTTATCGTCATCGGTGATGTAATAGCGAGAGGGTCGCAGGCCATTTCGGTCCAGCACCGCACCAATGTAGGAGCCGTCAGTGAAGGCGATAGACGCTGGGCCGTCCCAGGGTTCAAGCAAACAGGCGTTGTATTCGTAGAAGGCCCTCTTCTCCGGCGACATCTGGGCATGTTGCTGCCAAGCCTCCGGAATCATCATCAGCATGGCTTCGGGCAGCGTTCGCCCGGACATCAGCAAGAATTCCAAAACGTTGTCGAAATTGCCGGAGTCAGAACAGTCTGGTTCGACAATCGGGAATAGCTGAGAAATCGAATCGCCAAAGAAGGGCGAGGATACCGTGCCTTCTCTCGCGTTCATGGCGTTAACGTTGCCAAGCAGGGTATTGATTTCGCCGTTATGGCTCATGAATCTGTTGGGCTGGGCTCGATCCCAGGACGGAAAGGTATTGGTGCTAAAGCGGGAGTGGACCATAGCCAGATGGCTTTGGTACTCGGGGTTGAGCAGGTCCGGATAAAAGGGGAAAAGCTGGTCCGGGGTCAACATGCCCTTGTAAATGATGACCTTGGTGGACAGCGAGCAAACGTAGAATAAATGCCGTTGGCTGAGGTCTTGGTCTTGCTTGACCTGGTGCGTCGCGTATTTTCGAATTCGGTACAGCGTGCGCTCGAAGGTCTCGGAGTCGTTTACCTCACTGCCAGCCGCCGCAATGAAGACTTGCTCAAAGGCCGGCATCGCTGCTCGTGCGGCCTTGCCGACATCGGCGGTATCCGGGTCCGTCGGCAGATCGCGCCATCCAACAAGCTGCTGGCCGACCTCGGCCGTCACCTGTTCAATCTTCTGCTTACAGGCCAGGCGCTGTGCAGGGTCGGTGGGCAAGAAGACGATGCCGACACCATACTGACCCTCAGCGGGCAAGGTCGCATTCAATTCATTTTTGGCGATGCTTTGCAGGAGGTGGTGGGGGAGACCGGTCAGGACGCCAGCACCATCACCCGTATTCTGTTCGTAACCAACCCCGCCACGATGCTCCATGCAGCAGTTCATGAGCTTCGCTTCTTCGATAATCTGGTGGCTCGCTCGGCCTTTGATGTCGCAAACGAACCCAATGCCGCAACCGTCTTTCTCACTTGCGGGGTCGTAGAGGCCAGTCTTAGCCGGGAAATTCCCGTTAAAAGTTATCGTCATATTTGTTCTCTGTTACCGAGGCTTATCTAGCCTCGGTCGCTGCTCTATCTAGCGTGAGCATTATTTTCTTGGGCGAAACTTACAGTCGCGTATCCCGTGGGCGGTCGCTTGAAAAACCAATTTGGTGGGCGCGCCAGTCGTCGGAGGTTGATCACAGGCGAAACAGCGAGACGTAAGATGTACTCCCTAAGCCGGTGATCAAAGATGTCAGAAATACCAATACTAATCAAGTTGAGAGGCAGCGCTTAAGGCCCGTGGTGGCGGGCTTTCACGCAGCTATTTTAGACGGGTATTAGACTCGGATCCGAGACGGGACAGGGACCAATATTTCAGCAATATCGTCTTCTGGTGTGACCGTTGGAGCCTGGGTGGCGCCGGGTACTCGGCCCAGGGGATAGCATGCCTCCTCTTCCACCGGGGTTACAGGACGATTCGGTTGCGGAAATTTTCCCCAAGACCACATAGAATGCCGCGTCCCCTCGTTCAACTGTGTGAGAAAAGAATCATGAAAGAACCCGTTCGCGTCGCCATCACCGGAGCGGCTGGCCAAATCGGCTATGCCCTGTTATTTCGAGTCGCCTCCGGCGCCATGTTAGGCAAGGACCAGCCAGTGATCCTGCAGCTGCTGGAGATCACCCCAGCCCTGGGCGCGGTTCAAGGGGTGGTGATGGAGCTAGATGACTGTGCCTTCCCCTTGGTTCAGGACATCATCTACACCGATGATGCGAGCCTGGCTTTTAAAGACGCAGATTATGCTTTGCTCGTTGGGTCTCGGCCCCGTGGCCCGGGGATGGAGCGAAAAGACCTGCTGGAGGCCAATGCGGCCATATTCTCCGCTCAGGGTAAGGCGCTCAATGACAACGCGCATCCAAATGTGCGTGTGCTAGTGGTGGGTAACCCGGCCAATACCAATTGCCTGATCGCCCAACGTAATGCGCCAAACATTGATCCTCGTAACTTTACGGCGATGACGCGCCTAGACCATAACCGCGCCATGGCGCAGCTTGCCGCGAAGGCCGGGGCCCATGTAAGCCAGGTCGAGGGGCTCTGCATCTGGGGAAATCACTCCGCTACTCAGTATCCGGATATTCATCGGGCATCAGTTGCCGGCAGCGATGCGATGTCGCTGGTTGATATAGATTGGTACACGGGAGACTTTATCCCTACCGTTCAGCAGCGTGGAGCAGCGATTATCGAAGCTCGTGGCGCATCCAGCGCCGCTTCGGCAGCGAATGCGGCAATTGATCATATGCGAGATTGGGCCTTGGGCGCGGATGCCATCGTTTCTATGGGCGTCTATTCGGACGGCAGCTATGGTGTCGCTGAGGGCTTGATTTACTCATTCCCAGTGCGTTGCTCAGGAGGGAACTGGTCCATCGTTAGCGGTATTGATGTCCCTGACTTTAGCCAGGCAAAGATGGACGCCACTGAAGCGGAACTAACGGAAGAGAGGGACGCCGTAGCACACCTGCTGCCCTGATTCCCGAGCTTTCGGGGCCAGGCGGCCACTAATCGCATGCCCCCTTGGGCGTCGGAGCAGATTTGATATAGAGTCAGGTCTGAGGGGGATAGGGATGACCAACCAACGGATCAGGCCCTTTGCGATCGCCGTCGCCCAGGCAGAGCTTGATGATTTGCGGGGGCGTCTTGAGCGGACGCGCTGGGTAGACCAGGAGACGCCAGGGGACTGGAGTCAGGGGCTGCCCCTGGCATACGCGAAAGCGCTCCATCACACCTGGCTTCATGACTATGCGTGGCGAGACCGTGAAGCCTATTTCAATCAGTTCGACCAGTTTCTGACCCAGATCGAAGGGCTGGATATCCACTTTATCCACCAGCGCAGCCCTGTTGAAAACGCTCGCCCCCTCCTCATCACTCATGGGTGGCCAGGCTCGATCGTTGAATTCCACCAAGTGATTGGTCCGTTGACCAACCCTGAGGCCCACGGCGGCAATGCCGAGGACGCCTTTCACGTGATCTGTCCCACCCTGCCCGGGTATGGTTTTTCCGGTAAACCAGAGCAGGTGGGTTGGAACGTTGCGAAGATCGCCCAGGCCTGGGACACCCTCATGCAGCGCTTGAGCTATCCACGATACTTTGCCCAGGGCGGCGATTGGGGCTCGGCGGTGACCACGGCCATCGGCCTTCAGAATCTCGGACACTGTGCTGGCATTCACCTCAATATGCCCCTGGCGTTGCCCACTCCGGAGGCGTTAGCGAACCCTAACGAACGCGACAAGCAGGCGCTGGCCGGCGCAGCCTACTATCAGCAGTGGGGAGCCGGTTATTCTAAGCAACAGAGCACGCGACCTCAGACCTTAGGCTATGCGTTGGTTGATTCTCCCATGGGGCAGGCGGCATGGATTATCGAAAAGTTCTATGAGTGGACGGATTGTCAGGGCCACCCTGAGAACGTTATTGCCCGAGAGCAACTGCTCGACAATGTGATGTTTTACTGGCTTGGACGCAGCGGCGCATCGTCTGCAAGGCTCTATTGGGAGAGTTTTGAGGGCAGCTTTAGTGGCCATAAAAACAGCGCCGTCACGGTGCCTACGGGATGCAGCATTTTCCCCAAAGAGATTGTGCCAACGCCCAGGAGCTGGGCCGAGAAACGCTACTGTAATATCGTATATTGGAACGAGCTAGATCGAGGTGGTCATTTTGCAGCATTCGAGCAGCCGGCGCTTTTTGTCCAAGAATTGCGCAGTTGTTTTGCGCTGGTGGAGCTTTAGGCCTCAGATTTCTGTGTGGAGGATGTGTTCGGGAAGGGTAAGCTAATAACTATTAGATAAGGAGGATGAGTCATGCCCATAAAATTTAAAGTGAACGGGCGCCCTGTGGCGTTAGACGTTCCCGACGATACGCCGCTGTTGTGGGCGGTGCGGGACGAGCTGGATATGAAGGGAACGAAGTTTGGTTGCGGGATCGGCCTCTGCGGAGCCTGTACCGTGCATGTAGATGGCGTTGCGCAACGCTCGTGCATCACCCCCATTGCCAGTATCGCTGGCAGTGATATCACCACCATTGAAGGCCTTGCCGAAAACAACGATCCCCCGCTGCAGCAGGCGTGGGTGGCGACGCAGACGCCCCAGTGCGGCTACTGTCAATCAGGCCAGATCATGCAGGCGGCTAGCTTACTTGCCTACAACGCGAGTCCCTCAGATGGGGATATCGAATCGGCAATGAACGGCAACCTGTGTCGCTGCATGGCGTACCCGCGAATCAAAAAGGCCATCAAGATGGCAGCCAATCAACTTGCGGTAAATGCGGCGCAAGGGGAGGTGAAGCGTGTCTAAGCTTATGAATCGTATAGCGTCTTCTGGCAAGACCGGCGGCGGAGTGAGTCGCCGAGGATTTATTATTGGCGCAACCAGCGCCGGAGCAACCCTGGCCTTTGTACCCAGCGCCCTGCTTGCGTCCAAGCCTGCAGCCGCAATTGAGGCGAAGCTGTTTGAACCCACGGTTTGGTACGCCATTGATCTGGATGGTCAGATCTACGTCAACATTACCAAGGCAGAAATGGGGCAGCACGTGGGCACCGCATTGGCCCGGATCGTTGCTGACGAACTCGAGGCCGATTGGAGCCAAGTCAATCTAAAGTATGTTGATACAGACCCCCGCTTCGGTGACTTCGTAACCGGCGGCAGTTGGTCCGTATCCACCAGTTTCGACTTGCTCAGTCGTGCAGGAGCCGCAGGCCGGGTTGCCCTCATTGAGGCCGGCGCGAAAATGTTGGGCGTACCCGAGGGGAACTGTCGAGCGAAGGCGTCAAAGGTGATCTGTGGTTCGCGAAGCGTGAGCTATGCGGAAATCGTCAACAGCGGCATGCTGGAGAGAAGCTTTACGCCTGAGGACTTGGCTAAGCTGCCTCTGAAGAAACCCGAAGAACGCAGCTTGATCGGCCAGGATACACAGGCATTGGATATCCCTGCGAAGACTTCAGGCACTGCGGTATACGGCATCGACGCAAGCTATGAAGGGATGGTCTACGCGAAGCCGATCATGCCACCAACACGCTACGGCTCCTCGGTAAAGGCCGTGGATGATAGCGGGGCAAAGGGCGTCAAGGGATATGTTCAAACGCTGGTGCTGGATGATCCGACCAATACAGTGCCTGGTTGGGCCCTGGTGATTGCCGATTCGTTCCACGCTGCTCAGAGAGCCCAGCGTCTGATTAAGGTTGATTGGCAGGCGGGTCCGACTGCGGGCGTATCCGAAAGCGATATCCTGGTTCGCGGTGAGGAACTAATCGACAGTGGCGCTGGCGCCATTGTGGTAGACGATGAGCATGTGGAGCATGCGTTTGCCGCAGCCAGCGGTGAGCTGCAGGCGAGCTATACCACGAGCACGGTACTTCACTTTCAGCTTGAGCCTGTGAATGCTGTGGCCCTTCAGAAAGACGGATGCTGGGAGCTGCATACCGGGAATCAGTGGCAATCCTTGATCATGCCCACCTACGCTCAGGCGCTGGATGTGCCCGTTGAGCAAATCGTCATGCGCACCCACATGCTGGGCGGCGGCTATGGGCGTCGCCTGAATGGGGACTATGGCGTTCCTGCATTGTTGGCGGCGAAGGCCTTAGGTAAGCCTGTGAAGTTAGTCCTTGATCGCGAGGACGATACCCAGATGGCATCGCCGCGCTCGCCCTCCGTACAGCGGCTAAAAATGGCATTCGATGATGCGAAGCGAGTGGTCGCCATGGAACACGTTGCGTCAGCAGGGTGGCCCACGGCCGCCATGGCATCGCCACTGCTTGCCACAGCGTTGAACGGAGAGAAGTACGATCCATTCTCGATCAACGGTGCTGACCATTGGTATGCCGTAGGTGCCCACCGAGTTAGGGCCGTCATGAACGACTTGGCCAATGAAACCTTCCGCCCAGGGTGGCTGCGCTCCGTTGCGCCTGGCTGGACCAATTGGGCGTCTGAAAGTTTCATGGACGAAGCCGCGAATCGAATCGGCGAGGACCCACTGGCTTTCCGCCTGCGGCTGCTCACCGGTGAAGGTATCAATGCTGGCAGCGCACCGAATGCGGTGGGTGGTGCTAAGCGTATGGCCGGCGTCCTAGAGCGGGTGGCTGAAAAAGCCGCTTGGGGGTCCGCCCTGCCCGAAGGAAAGGGCATGGGCATTGCCTCTACCTTTGGTCAAGAGCGCGGCATGCCAACCTGGACTGCCTGTGTTGCTCAGGTCGCGGTAGACAAAGACAGCGGGGCGATCAAGCTCGAGAAGCTGACCGTCGTGATCGATGCCGGCACAATTGTTCATCCCGATGGTGCGCTGGCACAGACCGAGAGTGCGGCGCTATGGGGTGCTAGTATGGCGCTGCATGAGGGTACGCAATTCGCCAACGGGCAGATTAAGGACCTCAATTTAAGCTCCTATCGGCCGCTCAGGATGAGCGACGTGCCAGAGCTTGATATCGAGTTTATCGATAGTCAGCACGCTGCCGTTGGTTTGGGAGAGCCTGGAACCACCGTGGTAGGGCCTGCTATCGGTAATGCCGTGTTCGCTGCGTCCGGTGCTCGGGTGAGGCACTTGCCCATTACCCCGGAGGCGGTCAAGTCTGCATTGGCCTAAGGGCCGTTTGAAACGAAAAGCCGGCGCAAGCCGGCTTTTTTTTGTCTGAGGTGAGCGCGTCGGGATGCTTGAGTCTGCTCCTAGTGTCCCATAATCGTCTGCCAGGTCTGGATATCGTCGATACGCAAGTAGCTGTTGGTTTGCTTGGTTTCGCCCAGGGGGGCATTGGGTATGTGGCCGTAGTTATGACCGGGCAAGAGCAGCGTGTCGTCGGGCAGCGTGCAGAGTTTGCACAGGCTGTGGTACATGTCCTCGGAATTGGAGCCGGGAAGGTCCACTCGGCCGCAGCCGTTAATGAAAAGCGTATCACCGCTGATCAGCGTGTTGTTAACGCGGAAGCACTGGCTCCCGGGGGTATGGCCGGGGGTGTGCAGGAATTCGATTTCAATGTCGCCCACTCGCAGCGTATCACCCGACTCGACTTTAACAAGGTCGCTGTCCGAGACCTCGGTCACTTTTTTGATCCCCTCCGCTTCCAGTTTGTGGACGTAGAGTTTCACCGGATTGAGTTCAAGCAGTTTGCTAAAGCCCTCCACGTCGTTACCGCTGAAGTGTCCACCCACGTGGTCTGGGTGATAGTGGGTGCCAAGGGCCGCCTTCAGCTTATAGCCCTTGCTGTCGATATGTTGAATCAGGCTGTCGATGTCCCAGGCTGGGTCAATGATTGCGACTTCGCGGCTGTTCCGGCAGCCGATGAGGTAGGTAAAATTTTGCATCGGCCCGATCTCAATTTGCTCGATGATCAGGTCGCTGGGTTCACGCCATCCGCTGTCGCTCATTTCGTTTCCTTGCGTTTGATGCAGGTCACCCTAATTCAAAAGCGCCAGCCTGTAAAAGTTTGGCCTGCTGTAGATACCTGACGCGATTATTTTGAGCAATGTCTGAATCTGACCGATCTCGGTAGCCGGTCTTCGCTATAGTTTAACCATGGATACACGATCGCCAGGGGCTCAGGACCAGATAGACGAAGGGGATATCCCCTTGGCGCTACCCGATCCGGCACTCTGCAGAAAAGCTCGGCTTAGTCGCGACCCGAGGTTTGATGGGCGCTTTGTTATCGCTGTTGTGACTACTGGGATTTACTGTCGTCCGAGCTGTTCTGTGCGCTTCCCTAGAGAAGCCAACGTGCGCTATTTCACCTGTGCCGCCGCCGCTCAGGAGGCGGGCTATCGTGCCTGTCGACGCTGCTTTCCAGCGGACCAGTTAATGATGCCAGATACCGCCATCGTCAGCCGCTATCTGCAGCAGGCGCTGCGTCTGATTGAGGGCGGTTTCCTTAATGAGCATGCGCTGCCAGCTCTGGCTAAGAGCCTCGATATCAGCGAACGTCACCTTGATCGTTTATTTATGAGGTCCTTAGGCGTTAGCCCTGGGGCCGTGGCCAGGCTGCGGCGAGCGGAAACAGCCCGCAAGCTATTAAGGCAGGGAGAACTCAGCGTGATGGCGGTTGCCGAACATGCCGGATATCAGAGTGCGCGTCAGTTGGGTCGGGATATGCGATCGCTTTTCGACGCCACGCCGAGCAGCCTAAGACGGCGCCCTGCGACCGGGTCGGGGGCGCAGCCGCTTACGCTGAATATCCAGCTACCCATCATGCCGCCCTACGATTTTGATTGGGTTTTTGCCTATCTCCAAGGGCGAGCGCTAGCCGGCATTGAGACCGTCAAGGGCCACGCCTACGCTCGCAGAATCAGCCGTCGAGGGGAGCCAGAGAGTTGGGTTCGGGTGAGGCGTAACCGCATCCGTGGGCGTGATGGACTTCTCGCCCAGCTGCCGTTGACTGGTGAGCCGGTCTATCAATTGCTGTCCCGGCTGATGCGCGTATTTGATCTCTACGCCGATGGTGCGGCCATCCATGCTGCACTGCAGGACAAATCTGTGCTGGCATCTTGGGTCAATCAGGCACCTGGCCTTCGAGTCCCTGGAGCTTGGGATGGGTTCGAGACGTCAGTTCGGGCGATTTTGGGCCAGCAGGTGAGCGTTGCTCGAGGCACCGAACTGGCGGACAAGATGGTGGCTAAATATGGCGAGGGCGATTTTCCCAGTCCAGACCAACTCCTTCATCGACCCATTGCCGAACTGGGAATGCCTGGCGTTCGAGGGGAAGCCATCAGCCAATTAGCCCAGCGCGTCCTCTCCGATGGGGTGCCGTTAGCGGAGGGTCCGGAAACGGAACGCTTTATCAATGGTCTTGAACGTATCCCAGGCATTGGTCCCTGGACTCAGAACTATATGCGCCTCCGAGTTGCAAAGAACCCGGATGCATTCCCGCACAATGACTGGGTGGTGCTCAAGCAGTTGAACTTAACGCCGGCGCGCGCGCGTGATTTGGCAACTGCCTGGCAGCCGTGGCGTGCTTACGCGCTGATGTACCTTTGGTTCGCGGCAGCAGTAAACAGAGCCCAAGGGAAGTGGCCGAAAGGAGGTCAAGGATGACGACGGTCTATACACAGATGGACAGTCCTATTGGCAGACTCACGCTGACCGGAGTTGTGCACTCTGGGGCTACAACGTTGATCGGTCTTTACTTCTCGACGGGCAAGCAGGCGCTGCATGCCCCGCTTGCCGATTGGTCTGAGTCGGCAGCGGCCCTCAGCGAGGCCAGACAGCAACTTGAACAATACTTTGCGGGCGAGCGACGGGGTTTCGAGCTGGCGTTGGCACCCTCAGGCACACCGTTCCAGAAGCAGGTGCTCGCTGGCCTGCAGCAGATACCCTTCGGGGAAACTTGCTCCTACGGTGAGTTGGCCAGGCAAATCGGCAGGCCCAAGGCCGTGCGGGCCGTTGGCGGGGCAAACGCGAGAAATCCCATTGCTATTATCATCCCCTGCCATCGGGTAATCGGCACCGGGGGCAAACTGACCGGGTTTGGTGGCGGAATGGATGCCAAGCGCTATCTGTTGGACTTCGAGGCTGAGCAAGGTGGCCAGGCCTCAGCGTAGGGGCCTCAGCAGTAGGTCTTAACGTGACGTTTTGGCGATTAGACGGAAGTAACTAAATAGTTACATCAGCGTTGGCTGGTCCTCTCTGAGCTGTCTAGCTTGCTTATGGGAAGTCGTTGGGTAACTATATAGTTACTTAATTTGAGCAACGACCCGGATGCAGGGCTCGAAAGCGCAACCTCCTCAAATACGCTTGTTGGAAGCCGCGTCGGAACTTCTGATGCGCGAGGGTATTGGTGGGCTTCGCGTGGACGAAGTTGCCAAAGTAGCCGGTTGTAACAAGCGCCTGATCTACCATTACTTCACCAACAAGGACGGACTGGGCAGGGCTGTGCTCTGGGCCCAGGTGATCTTGCTCTCCACGCTGGATCCTGTGCAGTCCCGCTTTCCGCCGCTAAGTCAGCGTGCATTGCGCTTCCTGAGGGATTTTTTTCGCGTGCCAGCACAGCTACAGCATACTCTCAGCCTGCAGCCCAGCGAATCGTCGCTCAGGCGCGCGGCGGTCATCATCGTGCGCGAGTTGCTGGCTGTATCAAACCACCGGCTGCCCCTGGATGAGGCCCTTTGGCAGGCCCTCAGCTCAAGCTTGATGGTTATCGCTAGCCCCATTCCATCAGCATCGAAGACCAAAGTAAGTATTCACTCTTCAGCCCCTAAGGAGCGCCTTTCTATTCGTGCGGAGTTGCGTCCTCGGCATTCTTAGGTTCCCGTTACGCCGGCCCCTGGGAACCCTTCTGTTTCGGCCCCTTACCCTCTCTTATCGGGTCTAGCGCGAAGCTTTGAGGACATCCGCTCCCCTCTATTGAGATCAAGGGCAAGAAGTTGACGCTCGGCCTTTGAGAGTGCCTGAACGACTTCCAAAAATGCTGCCTTGCGCCGCCGCTGGTTGTCTTCGAGCTGATGATTCAATGTGTCCAGTGCGCGATCGAGCTGGGCCAAATCAAAGGGCTCCGCCAACAGCGCTGTTTGCACTTCGCGATGCTGGGCTCGAAGGGCACGCCGCTCGGGTCGGGTGAGACGGTTTTGCTCTCGTAAGATTGGCCTTAGCTCCGCTCTGCGCTGCTCGGGCAGTTGTCTAACCCATCCGGGATAGGCCCTCGTGGCATCTCCGACGGCCCTCGCGGACGCCTGCTGGCCAAAGAAGAAACCCAGGCCGGCCACATTTACGGTCATGGAGAACAGGAGCAGGATAATGAGAGATCGCTGTTTCATGCTAGAAGTCCTCGATATGCCAGTCGTCAAACCCCTCGAACTGCTCAAGGTCTTCCAGGTAGAGCCAAGCCCCTAGCAGTTC
>MDTB01154794.1_pt1 | contig 19739 bp, 17 predicted proteins | sample 811161 | NCBI WGS metagenome assembly MDTB01 (sample SAMN05326650, study PRJNA326480) | marine metagenome | isolation source: seawater | place: Mediterranean Sea | collected 2009 | reverse complement strand
TTCGTTGGACGAGATATACCGAAAGGTATTGATTTGTTAGCTGACAATTTAGTCGTGGGACATAACGTGATTAAATATGACCTCCCTGTCTTAAAGCGTTTGTACGACTACTCTCATAACCCAGAGTTAGTACACGATACTCTATGCCTTAGTCGTCTTATCTACCCTGACATAGCCAACAGCGTAGACTTTAAGTTGTTAGCTAACAATCACATTGATAAATCCGTAGTTGGTAGACATAGTTTAAAAGCATGGGGACAAAGATTAAAATTTTATAAAGGTGATTTTGCTGAGGTACATGACTTTAAAGAATTTAATAAAGATATGCTTGATTATTGTATTCAAGATGTAAAATTAACTTCATTACTTTATAAAAAATTATTAGAAAAAGGATTTAGTAAAGAAAGCATAGAATTAGAACATGAAGTAGCTAATATTCTTAAGATACAAGAAGATAAAGGTTTTGGTTTTGATATAAGTAAAGCCCAAGATTTACACGCTAAGTTATTAGGTAAAACACATGATTTAAAATTAGCGTTAGAACAAAGTTTTCCAGATTGGCAAGTTGATTTAGGAGAGTTTATTCCTAAAGTTAATAATAAAAAACTAGGTTATAAAAAAGGTGTTGCTATTAGAAAATCTAAAACAGTTAAATTTAATCCATCTAGCAGACAACAAATATCTAATAGATTAATGACGTTAAAAGATTGGAAACCTAAAAAGTTTTCTGAAACTGGATTACCAATAGTTGATGAAGAAACATTAGAACATTTAAATTATCCAGAAGCTAAACAACTTAATGAATATCTATTAATAGAAAAAAGATTAGGAATGTTAAGTGATGGTAAAAATGCTTGGTTAAAAGTTGTTAAAGATGGAAGAATACATTGTAATTATATTACTAACATAACAACTGGTAGAATGAGTTGTCGTAGTCCAAATCTTCAACAAGTTCCAAGTATTAACTCTCCCTATGGAAAAGAATGTAGAGAATTATTTATACCAACAAGCGGTTATGTAATGGTGGGAGCTGATGCTTCAGGTATTGAAGCAAGATCATTAGGACATTATATTTATAATTATAAAGGTGGAGTAGGGTATGTTGATTTAATTTTAAATGGTGACATACATACTTATAATCAAAAAAACTTAGGTTTAAAATCTAGAGCATTGGCAAAGACAATTCTCTATGCCGTACTTTACGGAGCAAGTTCTCGGCGTGTACATGAAATACTTGATTGTTCTATGGAAGAAGCAAAAGAAGTATTACAAAAATTTAATAAAGTGTTACCTTTCTTACAAGAATTAAAAGAAGACATCTTATCTAAACTTGAAGATCAAGGATATATAAGAGCAATAGATAAAAGAATTTTAACAATAAGATCACAACACTCAGCTTTAAATGCTCTTAACCAAAGTTGTGCGGCTATAATAATGAAAAAAGCATTAACTATACTTTGGGAAAAATTAAAAGATAAAGATGCGTTTGTAGTTGCAAACATACATGATGAATTTCAAATAGAAGCAAGACCAGAAATTGCAGATGAAGTAGGGAAGATAGCGGTAGATAGTATAATAGAGGCAGGATTACATTTTAGATTAAGAGTGCCTTTAGGAGCAGAATACCGTGTCGGAAAAAACTGGGCAGAAACTCACTAGCTCTAATAGGAATTGGAGAAAGTGGGCGGGTACTGCTTTATCTAATCAAAGAAAAAGATTAGGACATGATTGTGGTTTAAGTATAGATGAATTAATTAATGCAACACCTAGTCATTGTCCATGTTGTCAAACAGTTTTAATTCCTCAAGGTCATCAATACAATTCCCCATCAGTAGATAGGTTAGATAATAATAAAGGTTACGAAAAAGGTAATTTTTGGATTATTTGTTATTCGTGCAACGCAAAAAAATCAAACAGCAAGTCTCCAGAAGAATTATATAAAATTGCAGATACTTGGTGGGCTAAATTAAAGGAGATAAAATGCAAGTAATAATAGTTTTACATGACAAAGATGATGACAAACAAAAAATAGAATACAGTATTTTTGAAAAATACAACGATAAAGAAACACCAGAGGATATGATAAATAGTCCTGCTGTACAAGTAGGTTCAATTCTTTCGGGTTTTTTAAAAACAATAGAAAAGCATGGAGCATATCTAGGTTTACTTCCACTAATTGAAAGCGAAGAAAGAGATTTTGACGAAAACGATTTTAGAAAAAAAATTAAAAACAGAGATGGAAACGTAATTCACGTTAATTTAAACAATATAAAACCAAAAGGAAACGGATAATGAGTACATTATTAGTAGATGCTGATGTAGTAGCTTATCAAGTAGCATTTTCAACAGAAGAACCTATTAGATGGGGACAAGAAGAAGAATTTGCTATTTGGACATTACATAGTGATGAAAAAGATTGTGTAAGAAAAATAAAAGATTATTACCATGATTTAAAACAAGATACTCAATGTAAAGAATTAATATCTGCATTTAGTGATAAAGATAATTTTAGAAAAGAAATATTTCCAGATTACAAACTAAATAGGACTAAACAAAGAAAACCATTAACTCTTAAATTTTGTAGAGATTATATCTATGAAAATTATAATGGTTATATAAGACCTAAGTTAGAAGCAGATGATATATTAGGAATTTTAGCTACATCAAATATTATTAAAGGTAATAAAATAATTTGTAGTATTGATAAAGATTTAAACCAAATTGCAGGTTTACATTATAATCCAACCGCTAAAGAGTTTTATGGAATAACAAAAAAACAAGCAGATTATAATTTTTATTATCAATGTTTAGTTGGAGATGCCACAGATAATTATAAAGGAGCTCCTACTTATGGTGATGTTAAAACTAAAAAAACTTTAACAAAGAAAAAGAATTTATGGAATGTTGTAAAGACTTGTTTTAAAGAACAAGGACTTACAGAAAATGATGCTTTGATACAAGCACGTCTAGCAAGAATTCTTAGAAATACTGATTACGATTTTAAAAACAAACAACCTATCTTATGGAGTGGACAATGAACAGAAAAGATATACTAGACAAAGCAAGTAATTTAATAATGAATGATCGTGCTAAACAACATGGAGACATTGTTGTTAATCATGGTAATATTGCAAGATTGTGGTCTGCATACTTAACAAATAAAACAAGAGTAAACATTCCTATTAGTGAACAAGATGTAGCTCTTATGTTAAGTCTTTTTAAAATAGGAAGAACTCAAAACGGAAATCATACTGATGATAATTATATAGATGGAGCGGCTTATTTAGCTATTGGTGGTGAGATTATAAATATTAAATTAAATGGTCACGCTAAAGAAAGAGATAAATGGGACGACACCATTAGTAATGAACATAAAGAACAGCAACAAGCTAATAATAATCACAGTCAAGATACATGAGTGTAGTAAGAAGATGGAAGAAAAAAACTTATATGACAGTAGAAGTTTTATTAGAAGATGAGTTTTACGCAAAAACACCTGATTTAGATACTCATTTTCCACCTAGTAATAAAGCTAACTGGACTGTTATTGAACAAAAAGAAAGTAGGTCAACTTTAGAAGAACTACCAATAGAGGAAGAAAAAACAAAAAATGAAGAAACTACTAAAGAAGATACTAACGTGGATAAGCCAGAACCCACCCAAGTATAAATTTGTTTTTGTACTTTGGGAAGATGCAAACTCCGATAGTGCTTGGAATGATATTCCTACGATAGAACAAATGCTACCTACTATTTGTATGAGCGTTGGTTTTCTAATAAATCACACCGAAGATGCTTTTATCTTAGCATCAGATTTCACAACAGACGAAAAAAATGGCAAGTATACCTTTTCAGAAGCAGGTAATACTATGGTCATTCCTACCAAAAACGTACTAAAAGTAGTACCAATCCCCCTTAAAATACAACCTAAATAGTTGCTCTCTTGGATATAACGTATGATTACTCAAGAACTTATTGATTATTTAGATAAACAATTCCCTAATAAATCTCCAGACTTAAATGACACAGATCGTCAGATTTGGTTTAAATCTGGTCAATCAAGCGTTGTTTCTCATTTAAAGAAAATTTTAAATGAAGACGAAAATAACATCTTAAATAAAAAAGTAATAGGAGACCTTAAATAATATGTGTGTAATGAGAAGACCGAAGTTACCTCCACCACCAGAACCTTTAGCTCCACCTGCAACCGAAGTTAATATCGGTGAAAATAGAAAGCAGAAGAAAAAGCTAAAAACAGTAAAGACTAAAGTTTCAAGATCGGGTGCTAAATCAGGTAAACAGGCTTTAAAAATACCTTTACAAGTTGGTGGAACGACATCTGGTTCTGGAGCAAACGTATACAAACCAACTCCGTAATAAAATAATATGAACTATAAATCATCAAAATCACGATACACTACACTAGAGGGTATTAGAGACCCATTTTTAGATCGGGCAAGAGATAGTGCTGAGTTTACTATTCCATCTATAATGCCTCGTGATTATCACAATGAGCATACGACCTTATACACTCCGTATCAAGGTATTGGTGCTAGAGGTGTCAACAACCTTTCTGCTAAACTTCTTTTAGCTTTACTTCCCCCAAATCAACCATTCTTTAGATTAACATTAGACGAATTTACTTTGTCTGAATTAGCGGGTCGAGATGATATGAAAGGCGAGTTTGAAAAAGCTATGAGCTCTATTGAAAGAGTTGTTATGAATGAGATGGAAGTTAATAATTTTAGAAATGCTTTATTTGAAGCAATTAAACATCTTATGATTTGTGGAAATGTTTTACTTTATATTACTCCAGACCTTAAGATGAAAGTATATCATATAGATAGATATGTAGTTAAAAGAGATGGAATAGGAAATGTTTTAGAAATTATAACTAAAGATATGGTAGCTCCTAATGCTTTAACAGAAGAACAAAAGTTATTGATTGAGGGAGATAAAGATAAAGAAAGTTATGATAATAATTGTGAAATTTATACTTGTGTTAAAAGATCAGAAAATGGAAAAAAATGGTTAGTCCATCAAGAAATTAAAGATCAAATTATTCCATCATCTGTTGGTTCTTATCCAATAGATAAAAATGCTTTTATACCTTTAAGATATACTTCAATAGATAATGCTGATTACGGCAGAGGATTTATTGAAGAATATATTGGAGATTTAAGATCGCTTGAGGCATTATACAGATCTGTTGTAGAAGGTTCTGCGGCGGCTAGTAAAGTTTTATTTTTAGTAAAACCAAATGGTTCAACAAGATTAAAAACATTATCTGAAAGTCCTAACGGTGCTATTAGAGAGGGTAACGCAGAAGATGTTACTACACTTCAAGTTAATAAGTTTTCTGATTTTAATATTGCTTTTCAAACAATGAAACTTATTGAAGAAAGATTACAATTTGCTTTTATGCTTAATACATCTGTACAAAGAAACAATGACAGAGTTACAGCAACAGAAATTAATTTCGTTTCTAAAGAATTAGACGACAGCTTAGGCGGTTTATATTCTTTATTATCACAAGAGCTTCAACTTCCATTAATAAACAGATTAATGTTTCAAATGGAAAAGAAGAAAGCATTACCACCATTACCTAAAGATAGTGTACGTCCTAAAATTGTTACAGGATTAGAAGCTCTAGGTAGATCGAGTGATTTGCAAAGATTGAATATGTTTGTTCAACAGTTACAACCATTTGCACAACAACTAATGACATACTTAAATTTAGATGAATATGTTAAAAGAGTTGGAACATCTCTAGGCGTTGAGATGGAGGGACTTATTAAGTCGCCTGAGCAAATACAAGCTGAACAACAAGCTATGCAACAACAAGCTATGATGGAACAAAATACTCCTGCCGTTGTTAAAGAGGGTGCGGGTATGGTAAGAGATAGCTTTAAGGACAGGGAAAAAAACTAATAAGGAGAAACAATGGTTGAAAAAGTAGATATACCTGTCGAAGAAAAACAAGAAACACAGGAATACTTAGACGAAATGTCTAAGAAAGCTGATGTAGCTAATGAAGTAAAAATTGAAGAAGCTCCATCAACAGAAGAAGAAAAACCTATACTTGGTAAATTTAAAACTCAAGATGATTTAATTAAATCTTACCAAGAATTAGAAAAGAAATTATCTTCAAGAGAAGAAGATAAAACTTTTGAAAATGAAAAAACAGAAGATAAACCGCTTGAGGCAGGTAAATTTGATTTTGCAAGTGCAGAAAAAGAATTTACTGAAAAAGGAGAATTAAGTGAAGATACTCTTAATAATCTTGAAAAGATGGGACTTCCTAAAAGTTATGTAGATAATTACATAGCAGGTTTGGAAGCTCAATCACAAGCATTTGAGCAAACCGCTTATAATGCAACAGGTGGTGAAGAAAATTATAAAAGTATGACTGATTGGGTAACACAAAATTTACCCCAAGAAGAAATACAGCAGTTTAACGATAGTATAAACCAAAGTAATGATAGTGCTATGTTTGCTATTAAAGGTATGTACGCTAGATATTCTGCTGAAACAAGAGAACCAAATCTTTCAACAGGAGATAATTCACAATCAAGTGGCTCTGCTTATGAAAGTGTTGGTCAAATGAAAGCTGATATGTCAGACCCTAGATACGCTACTGATAGTGCATTTAGAAAAATGGTAGCTGACAAAGTAGCAAGATCAAAAGTAATATAGAATTCTTAGGATAAATTGCTGTCCTAGAATAGCAAGTAAAAGTAAGACTTAACCCGTCTGAGGACGGACAATTCTGAAACTGAAATTACTATCGCTCAATTAGCAACAACCCTAAACAAAGGAGATATATATAATGTCAAATTATACTGTATCAAACATAGGGCAAAACGCTGGTTCAGGTAGTACAACCGCTAGTTTCCTCAAGGTTTTTAGCGGAGAAGTTATTACTGCTTTTGAAACAGCAAACTCAACCCTAGACAAGCACTTAGTAAGAACAATTAGTTCTGGAAAAAGTGCTCAGTTTCCTATCGTTGGTAAAGCAACTGCTTCTTACCATACAGCAGGAAACGAAATCACAGGTGGTTCAATAACTCACAATGAGAGAACAATCTCTATTGAGAACTTATTAATCGCTCCTGTGTTTATCGCTAAGATAGACGAAGCTATGTCTCATTATGATGTAAGATCAATCTACTCGAAAGAGCTAGGTAGAGCACTTGCAAATCAGATGGACAAGCACGTTTATCAAAACTTAATCTTAAACAGTAGAGCATCTGCGGCTGCACCTCAAGCTCAAGGTCAAGTCTTAACTGACGCTGACTTTGAAACTAATGCGGCTTCTGCGGCGGCAACTATATTTAGTGCGGCAGAAAAAATGGACGAAGCTGATGTTCCTGCGGACGATAGATATGTAGCTGTTAGCCCTGCGGCTTACTACACTCTAGTTCAAGGAACTACTGTTATAAACAGAGATTGGGGTGGAAGCGGTTCTTACTCTGACGGTAAGGTATTAAAAGTTGCAGGAATGAATATTATTCCTACAAACAACATACCTACTACAAACATAACTTCTGGAGTTGCTCAAGGTTCTAGCACTAATTTTGCAGGAAACTTTTCAACAACAGTTGCTTGTGCTTGGCAGAAAAACGCAGTTGGAACTGTTAAGTTAATGGATTTAAGTACAGAAATGGACTACCAAATCCAAAGACAAGGTACATTAGTTGTAGCTAAATACGCTATGGGTCATGCACCTCTAAATCCAATCTGTTCGATTGAAATTAAAACTTCGTAATTAATTTTACGTTGTTTTATTTTTGGGAGGCGGCTTCGGTCGCCTCTCATTTAACTAATAGGAATTTTTAAATTATGGCAACAGTAACAAGTAAATTAGAATCAATAAATGTAATGCTTACTTCGATTGGTGAAAGTCCAGTCAACACCATTACATCTTCTACTACTACTGATGTTTCTATTGCTGTACAAATTTTAGATAATGTTTCAAGAGAAGTACAAAGTGTAGGTTGGCATTTTAATACAGATGTAAACTATAAACTTGCTAAAAACACATCTAATCAAATTGTTTTACCATCAAATTGTTTAAGAGTAGATAACACACATCAAGATGCAGATTTAGATTTAGTAGAAAGAAACAGAAAACTTTGGGATAGAAAAAACCATACTTACACTATTGAACAAGATGTAAGAGTAAACATAACTTGGTTATTAGAATTTACAGAAATACCAGAAACAGCTAGAAGATACATTACAATAAGAGCGGCAAGAATTTTTCAAGATAGAATGTTAGCTTCTGACACTTTACATAAGTTTCATCAAGTTGATGAAATACAAGCATTAGCCGCTTTAAAAGAACATGAGGGTGATACAAGAGATCATAGTATATTTGATAACTATTCTACTTATAGAGTAATTGATCGTGGTAATTATCAACCGAATAAAACTACAATAAACAATGAATAATGAGTGCAAGATTAATTTCAAATTCAATTCCAAATCTTTTAAATGGAGTTTCACAACAACCAGATACAGTAAAGCTACCTAATCAAGCGGTTTTACAAGAAAATGGTCTTTCTGATATTATTACTGGTTTAGGTAAAAGACCGCCTACTGAACACATAGCAAAATTAAATACTGATACTTTAACTAATAGTAAAGTTCACGTTATAAATAGAGACAGCTCTGAACAGTATGTTTGTCTTTTAAATAATCAAAGTATTAAAGTTTATGATTTAGCGGGAAATGCTAAAACAGTTGTTACTCCTAATGGTGTAGGATATTTAACTTCTAGTGCACCTACAAGTGATTTTAATTTAGTAACTGTTGCAGATTATACTTTTATAATTAATAAAACTAAAACAGTTGCAAAGTCTGGAAGTACAACAAGTGCTAGACCAGACGAAGCATTATTTTATGTAAAGAATGGACAATACAAAGCTACTTATGAAATTAAAATTGATGGAGCTGTTCAAGCAAGTTTTACAACTTTAGATAACTCAAGTTCTGGTAATGCAAGTTCAATTACTACATCTAATATAGCACAAGAATTATATAATGATTTAAACTCTAACTTAAGCGGTTACAATGTTGTTTTAGATGGTTCTTTAATTTATCTTTCTAAAAACTCTGGAACATTTACAGCAGAAATTAAAGATGGTTTAGGTGGAGATGGTTTAATATTAGTAAAAGATAAAACCAATTCTTTTGCTGATTTACCATATAAAGGTTACACAGGTTTCATGGTTGAAGTAGTTGGAGAAGGTGGAACTGAATACGACAACTATTATGCTAAATGGGACGGAACTGCTTGGGTCGAAACTGTTAAAGATGCTTTAGATAATAATTTTGATGCAAGTACAATGCCTCATGTATTAATTAGAACTGCTGATGGTAACTTTCGTTTTTGTCAAGCAGATGGTACTAGCTATACTATATCAAGCACAAGTTATAATGAACCAAATTTTACAGGAAGAACAGTAGGAGATACAACTACAAGTCCTGACCCAACATTTGTTGGAAGAAAAATTAATGACATATTCTTTTATAGAAATAGATTAGGATTATTAGCTGATGAAAATATAATATTTTCTAAAGCAGGAAATTATTTTACTTTCTGGGCTACAACAGTTACTACACTTATTGATGATGATATGATTGACTTAGCGGTTAGTCATAACAAAGTATCTATTTTAAAATATGCTGTGCCTTTTAATGAACAGCTAGTTTTATTTTCAGATCAAACACAATTTACTCTTGATACAGAGGAAGTTTTATCTGCTAAAACAGTTTCAGTAAACCAAACAACTGAGTATGAAATTGATGATACTTGTAGACCTATTGGATTAGGACAAAATATTTACTTTGGTATAGCAAGAGGTAGTTTTGCAGGTGTAAGAGAATATTATGTTACATCTGATACAGAAATTAAAGACGCATTAGATACAACAGTTAATTTACCAAGATATATTAACGGTGGTTTATTAGCTTTAAAAGGAAGCTCTGCTGAAAATACATTATTTGGTATAGCTTCTGGTAATAGAAATCATTTATTTGTTTATAAATATTATTTTGATGCCAACTTAAAAGCTCTACAACGATCTTGGTCTAAATATACATTTGCTAGTGCAGATGTTTTATTAGATGGAGAGTGTATACAAAACTATTTGTATCTTGTTGTTAAAAGAGCAGACGGAACTTATTTAGAAAAAATGAATTTAAAAACTAATGAGGAAGATACTGGTTTAGATTTTCCTATATTAGTAGATAGAAAAACAACACTTACTGGTGTTTATAATAGTGGTACTAATAAAACTACTTGGACAACTCCATATCAAGAAACAGAACCTAGAGAAGTTGTTTTAGGTGGAGCTTGGTCTTCTACACAAAAAGGAAGAAATTTAGTTTTAAGTAGTACAACTAATACAACTTTAGTTGCTGATGGTGATTACTCAGCTAACCCTGCAATAGTCGGTAGAAAATATACATTTAAATATACGTTTCCTACTTTTTATGTAAGGGAACAAAAAGCATCTGGTAGTGCTACAACTATTAATGCAGGTAGATTACAAATTAAAAAGATGGCTCTTATCTTTGGAGATACTGGTTTCTTTGAAGTTAGTGTAACTCCTTTAGCTAGAACTACATCAGTTTATAAATTTACAGGAAATGTTTTAGGTTCAAGTACATTTTCTCTTGGAACACCAAACTTAGAAAGTGGAACTTTTAAAATTCCTGTACAATGTAAAAACGAAGACGCAGTTATATTTATTAGCTCAGATAGTTATATTCCGTGTAACTTTCTGTCTGCTGAGTGGGAGGGTGTATTTTCTGTTCTTGCTCAACGAATAATAACTTAATGAAAATAGATGAAATAGATACAACAAATAAACATTTAAAATTATTAGCAAAAGATTTAAGAGAGCCTGACAAAGACGAAATTGTAGCTAAGACAGGCACATCTGATATTGAAAAAACTTTAATACAAGGTTTTAAATTAACAGATTATTGTAGATCATTTTTTGTAGATGATGAAATAGCAGGTGTTTATGGCGTGGTGGCATCTTTAGATGATAAAAATATTGGTTCACCATTTTTACTTTGCACACCAAAAATTAAAAAGATTAAAATTAAATTTTTAAGAGAGTGTAAAAATAGAGTAGATGAAATGTCTGACAAATTTCCTATTTTGTTTAATTACATAGACAGTAGAAACAAACTTCATTTAACTTGGCTTAAATGGTGTGGGTTTAAAATTATTAACGAAAAAACATTTAATGATGTTTTATTTTATGGATTTTTAAAGGAGAAGAAAAAATAATATGTGTACAATGGAAGCGTATATCGCAGGTAAAGTTTTAGGAGCTTATACGCAGTATCAAGGAGATAAAGCACAGGCAGATTACATTAATAGTACATCTCAAACAAAAGCAAAAAATTTAGCTAACGAAGCAATTTATAAAGACAATGCTTTTATTAGAGAAAAAGAAGTTAAAGAAGATCAACTAATTACTAAAAAAGAAGATATTGAAGAAAAGAAATTAAAAGTATTAGGAAGTGCTAATGTACAATTCTTTGAAAAAGGTATTGGTGGAAATATTTATAATACACTTATTGGTGATATTGAAAGAAGTGCAGGAAAACAACTTAATAGAGTAGACCAAAACTATGAAAATTATATTTTAGCTAACTCTAATAATAGATTAGCTTGGAATAGAAAATTTACTAATCAAATATTTGCTTTACCTAGAGCTTTTAAACCATCTTTTGCTACTTATGCTATTGGTGCGGCAACAGATATAGCTATGATGAGCATGAATAATCAACCACCTGATACTGGATTAGATGGAATTGATTATGATTATTATGAATCAGGAGAGCATTATTAATGGCTAAGATAGAAACTGATATAGGAATTAATGTAGGTATTGAAAACGCTCCTGCACCGCAAGATGGAAACATTACTACTGCTACATCACAAATTGTTGGTAAAAATTCTTTTCAAGAGTTAGCATCAATTTTTGCAACTATAAATCCTGCAATAAAAGATTTAGCTCAAAAGAAAATTGAAGAAGACGCAAACAAAGAATTTGAATTAGGAAAAGCTAAAATAAATGGAATGACTTTAGCTGAGGCAGAAGCGGCTCACAAACAAGGTTTCCCAAGTATAATGAACGGTTGGGCTAAGTATGGAGCTCATAAACAATATGCTGTCAATTCTATTGATGGAATGATTTCAAGTTTTAAAGAAGATTATTTAACAAAAAGAAATGACCCTAATTATGATTGGAGAGCTCATTATGATGAATATAGTTCTAAGTTTCTTTTAGGTAAAGAAGGTGATGAACTTTTTGCTACTGCTTTTAATGAACAAACAGCAAATTTAAGAAAATGGTTAAATGTAAAAGAATTTGAAAAACAAGAAGATAAATTAAAATATACTGTAATAGGTAATACTTCTTATCAAATACAATCACTTCCAGAACAAGTAGAACAAGCATTAGAAGTTGCTTTTTACGAAGCTAACCCACCTATAACTTTAGGTAAAAATTATCAAGAAAGAAAAGCAAAATTCTTTCAGGATAATATGTCTAAAACATATTTGGAAATGTTTAACACTATTAAAGAAAATAAAAATCCTGCTTTATCATTAGCAGAATTTGATGACATAGTAATAAACGAAGCTGAACTTCATGCAGATTTAGATGGAAGATTTTCAGCAGAGTTTATAGAATTATTAACTCAAGGTAGACCAGACGGTACACCTGCAATAATTAATAATCCTAAATATCAAACAAGAGTTACAGCTTTAGTTGAAAAATTAAGAGATAGTATTCAACTTCAAGCTAATACAGTTCAATGGTGGAATGGTGAACTTGCTTCTACTGGTATGTCAAAAACAGAAAGAGTTGAAGTAGGTTCTAAGGCATTTGAAAAAGAAATGAAAAACAAAATGGCTAGTGGTATGTCAAATGCTGATGCTTTTTTAAATGCTACTATGACTTTAATTCCTGCTATGGCTAAAAATGAACCTATAAAACAAATAGTAGATTTATTTGATAAACCTTTAAGTAGTGCATACACGGAAGATGCTAAACTTGCTTTTGAAGTTTATGCGGCTTTAGACCAAAGAGGTTTAGTTGGTATGTATTTTGAAGAAAACGATAAAAATAAATACAAATATTTTATTGGAGATATTTTAAGTAAAGCAGGTGTAGCACCTCAAGATATTATCAGACAGTTAGGAACAATGGATAATATGACTAAAACTATTACTGAACTAACTTCTGCTAATAAAAAAGAATTACAAAGTTTTTCAGGTAACATGGCTTATGCTCCTAATATTGATCTTGTTTATACTGTAGCTGAATATTTTAAGAATATTAATACAGACGTTAATGATAATTTTATTAATCAAACTAAAGAATTTGTAAATAAATACTATGAAAATATTAATGGTCGTTATGTTAGTAAATATAAATTAAATCAGTTTGGTGTAACTAAAGATAATTATGATGCTTTTAAAGTTTCTGCTATGGAAATTTTAACAGGTAAGTTAAATGATGAAAAACAAATAATTCAGGAAACAAGTATTGTTGGTTTTGAATTTGATGAAACTAATCCTAGTCCTGATTTTGATATATCTAAAATAGCAGAGGGTTCTGTTGATTTAAATAAATTTGAATTAATTGTAAATTCAGAGGGAGATACACTTTACTTTAAAGCTGACGATAGTTTTATGACTGATGTACCTGCAACTGTTGAATACAAAGATGGTCGTACTGTTTGGTTAGAAGTGCCAATACAGTTAGTAAGAGAAAATCTTGAAGCTAAAAGAAAGAAACAAGAAGCAAAAGATTTAAAAATTAAAAAAGCTAAAGATAAAAAGCTAAGACTTAGAAAAGAAAAGAATGAGGCTTTTAGAATAGAAACGGAGACAATGTACCCATAATGACAAATATTAATTGGCAATTTATATCAGAACTAGAAGGTAAAGCTATTAATACAGCTTATGTACCAGATAATAACTCTGGTGTTACTATTGGAACTGGATTTGATCTAAAAGAAAAGAACGCTGATCTTTTAGAAGAAATGGGTATATCGCAAGAAACGACAAGTTTATTGTCTCAATTTTTTGGTATGTCTGGAGCTCAAGCAAAAGAAGCGTCAACAGGATTTACCTTAACTGATAATCAAGTTAAAGAAATAGATAAGGCTTCACACGAATGGTATGCAAAACAAGTTATAAAAACTTATAACAAACACAATCCAGTAAAACCATTTGAAGAATTATCTAGAGCAGAACAAACAGTTTTAGTATCAGTTGGTTTTCAGCATGGAACATCATTTACTAGAACAGATGGTTCGGATATGAATTTTATTAAACAAGCGGCTAGTGGAGATTGGGACGCTGTTTTAGAAAACTTAAAAAACTTTGGAGATAAATTTCCAACTAGAAGAAACAAAGAAGCTAAACTTTTAGAAGACGAAAAAAAAATTCTAGGTAAGAAGTTTAAACCAACTGATATAACTAAACAAAAGTATTTATGGTCAGAAGACCCAGATGTAAGTAAAGGTTTATTTTTAGATTCTGCTTATAATTATAGTCAACTTCAAGAACATATAGCAGAGGGTAGAACTATATCTAATGCTTTAAAAGCATCAATAGATGAAAATACTATTTTTAATAATGTTTATGAATTATTTGCAAGTCCTACATTTGTTCAAGAAGAAGGTTTTAGTTGGGAAAATAATCAAGAGCAATTTCAAAACGTAATTAAAAAATATGAATTAAATCCAGAATTTGCAGATAGTTTAATTGGAGCTCTAAACAATGACCATTTAGAATATCTTGGAGAGAAAGCCGCTAAACACCAACAGAACGCTGAGTTACTTCGTTCTTATGGTTGGGGTGGTATAGCTCTACAATTTGGTACTTTTTTATTAGACCCTGTAAACTTAACTGGTTATGGAACTTTAAGTAAAGTAATGAGTGGTTCTAAGTTTTTAACTGGTCTTACTAGAAGAAGTGAATTTGTAAAAAAAGGTTTAGCTTACGGTGCTATGGAGGGAGCTTTATATTCTCCAATAGCCGCTAATAATCCAACTATGGGACTTAGTGATGTTCTGATTGCCTCAGCTTTAGGTGGTACTCTTGGAGGGGGAATATCCGCTTTAACTGCTAAAAATCTAAGAAATATTGCAAATGCAGAGACTAGACAAAATTTAGTAGAGAATGGTTTGAATGTAAGTAAAGAAGCAGACCAAACAGTTTTTAAGAATGTAAAGAATTCTAAGAAAAATAAAAAATTAGAAAAAGATTTAGACGACACATATTTAGCAGATAACATAGAAATATTTTATCCTAAATTAAGAAATATACCTTTTCTTGGTTTTAGTATGACTAGATCAGGAACTATGGGTTCAAGTCTTTCCAAGAAAGCCAAAGCATTTGGTTTTAAATCAATGGAAGAACCTGTTGGTTATAAAGATACTAAAACAGGTAAAGCCGCAGTTCAAGATAGCACAGTTGAAATGACTAGAGATCAAACTGTAATGAGAGCTCATCATACTGTCTATGGAGAAGTAGGTGAAGCCATGAAAGCATATCTTAAAGATAAAGGTTATGGTGGTGTTAGAGGATTTTTCCAATTTGGACACAAAACAAGATTTATGCACGATACTAAGAGAGTAATTATTGCTCTTAGTAAGAAAGAAAAAAGATTAAAATTAAGTGCAGATGAAGAAGTATTATTAAAAGATAAGAATTTAATTAGAGCCGCTAACGCTTATGCAGACGGTTTTCAACTATGGGCTAAACTTTTAAGAGAGGCAGGTGTTGAGGGTGCTGAAGATTTAGCACAAAACACAGGTAGATATTATGTACCAAGAAAAATTAGTTTTGAAAGTTTTGCCGCTTTAGAAAGAAGAATAGGTGAAGAAGGTATTGAAGATTTATTAACGGGTGCAATAGCTAAACAACAACCTGCATTAGATGATTTAACTAATCCTATTGCAAAAGCTGAAACAGTTAAAATTAAAACAGGTTTAGAAAAACCAAAAACAACTAAAATTTCTGTTTCAAAAGCTAGAGCATTAGCAAAGGTGATAGTGAAAGCCGCTAAGTATAATAATAGACAAGGTGGTTTTGATATAGAACAATTATTAAGAATTAAAGACCCTACGTTATTAAGAGAATATATTGATGATGTATTTCAAGATTTATCTAAATCTCAAAGAGATGATTTATTTGATGGTTTAAGAAACCAAATTACTCTTTTAACATCTGGTAGATTTAAACAAAGAATAAGATTAGATGAAAACTTTGAAGAAGTTATTAATGGACAAAGAGTTAGACTAGATGAAATATTTGAAAATGATGTAGATTTACTTTGGCACTCATACACAAATGAAATGGCAGGTTGGTATTCACTTGCAGATAGATTAGGAATTAAAAGTAGAACTGCATGGTCTAAATACAGTAATGAAATTAAAAATGATATTAATGCTGTTTATAGAGACCCAGATGCACTTAAAGATTTTAAAAGATTAAAAAACTTAACTCAAAGAAAAGCAGGTGGACAATATATTGCTAAAGAAGAAAAAGATACAATAGATAGTTTCTTTAATAATTTAATGGGAAGATCTACTGAGGCAGGAGATCCTTCTATTGGTATGAACAAATGGTTAAGAGATTTAAGAAGATTTAATTTTGTAAGAGTTCTAAACCAAGTTGGTATAGCACAGCTCCCTGAATACGGAGTAGCTGTATCACAACAAGGATTAAGAACTTTATTAAATGAAGTTCCAGTATTTAGAAAATTAGTTGATGATGCTCAAGCAGGAAAAGTAGATGATACATTCTATAAAGATATGGCAATCATTGGTTCTTCTAATGGTGATGATTATATTTATAGACAGTTTCAAGCCTATGATGTTTTAGATAGAGGTGTATCTCAATTAGATACAACTAAAAAAAGTTTAATATCTAAACCTTTACAAAATGCTTTTGAAAAAGGAACAGGTCACGCATCTGGTCTTATAGGTATTGACAGAAATCAAAGAAGAATAGCTATGAGATTGTTTGTTCATAGACTAGCAGAAGATTTAATAGATGTTTCTAAAAAAGGAACAATGCTTAAAGATATATCTAAAGGTAGATTAAATAGATATAGAGTTTTAGGTTTAAGTGATGATGATTTAATTGCTTTAGCAAAAGAATTTAATAGTCCTAAAGTAGTAACTCAAAAAACAGCTTTAGGTCGTAGAGTATTACAATTTGATTTTGTTAATTTTGCGGATCAAAATTTAGTTAAGAAGTTTGGTATAGCAGTTAATAGATATACAAAAAGAGCAGTCCAATACAATATGATTGGAGACACAAGTAGATTTTTCGCTGACAATGCTTATGGAAAAACTATGGGTCAGTTTAGACAATTTATAATGACTGCATGGAATAAACAATTTTTACATAATGTAGCTATGGGAGATTTTCAAACTTTCTCTATGTTTATGTACACAATGTTAATTGGTGGTTCAGCTTATGTAGCTCAAGCACACTTCAATACTATTGGAATGAACGCTAGTGAAAAGAAAGCATACCTAAAAAAGAAATTAGGAGATAAAGGAGATTATACTAAACTTGCTTTAGCTTCTTTTCAAAGAGCAGGTTGGTCTTCTGTAATGCCTCCATTTATGGATATGATTACAGGACAAATAGCACCTGAGTATAGATTTAATACAAGATCATCAGGTCAAGAAATGAATTTAATAACAGGAAACCCTACTTACGATTTAGGAGAAAAAGTTTTAGGTATAGGTGGGTCTGTTATCAAATCTTTATTTAATTCTGATTATAATTTTAGCAAACAGGATTTAAATAGAATAATGAGAATACTACCATATCAAAACTTATATGGAGTAAATCAAATAATTAACTTTATAAGAGACAACTCTGGATTACCAGACAAGGGGAAAATAGGATTATATTAAAATATGGCGTTTGCAATAGATACTTATACAGGAAATGGAAGTCTTACTACTTTTAGTGTTACGTTTCCATACATTGAACAAGCTCATGTAGTTGTAACAGTAGACGGTGTTACAAAAACTTTAACAACAGATTATACTTTTGCTACTTCTTCAACAATTACTTTTGGAACTGCACCAACAGCAGGACAAGTAATTAAATTTACTAGATCGTCAAATAGAACAACAAGATTAACTGATTACCAAGATGGTTCTACTTTAACAGAAGCTACTCTTGACCAAGATGGAAACCAAACTTTCTTTATGGCTCAAGAGGCTATTGATATTACAGAAAATACTATTGGATTAAATGCTTCAGATGAATGGAACGCTAATAATAAAAAGATTGTAAATGTAACTGACCCTACAACTGCTCAAGGTGTAGCAACTAAAAATTATGTAGACAGCACAACAGCAACATCAGTAACTAATGCGGCTAATTCGGCAACTGCATCAGCTAATAGTGCTACTGCTTCAGCGAATAGTGCAACAGCTAGTGCCTCATCTGCAACTGCGGCTCAAACTGCACAAACGGCGGCGGAAGCGGCTTTAGATACATTTGATGACAGATTTTTAGGTGCTAAATCATCTGATCCATCAGTAGATAATGATGGTAATGCTTTAGTAGATGGAGCTCTATATTTTGATACGACAAATGACTTAATGAAAGTTTACAATTTAGGTAATACTACATGGTATCAATTAGCTTTAACAGGTTCTAATCAAACTGCTGTAAATAATGTTAATACAAATATTGCGGCAATAACAAATTTAAATTCAAATATTAGTGCAGTTACAACAGTTAATTCAAATTTAAGTAATATAACTTCTGTAAATTCAAATTCTTCAAATATAAATTCAGCAGTATCGAACGCTTCAAATATAAATACTGTTGCAGGAATTTCTGGAAATGTAACAACAGTAGCGGGTATATCTAGTGATGTGACAACAGTTGCGGGTGATGCAACTGATATAGGAACTGTTGCAGGTATTAGTTCTAATATAACTTCAGTTGCAGGAATGTCTTCTGCAATTAATACAGTAAATTCTAACAGTTCAAATATAAATTCGGTAGCAGGTGCAATTACTAATGTTAATAATGTTGGCGGAGCAATAACAGCAATTAATACAGTTAATTCAAATTTATCAGCAGTACAAAACTTTGCTGACGTATATAGAATTTCAAGTTCAGCTCCAACTTCAAGTTTAAATGTTGGAGATTTATATTTTGACACAACTGCAAATGAATTAAAAGTTTACAAATCTAGCGGTTGGGCGGCGGCGGGGAGCACCGTCAACGGGACTGCACAGAGGTATACTTACACAATTTCAGGAACACCTACTACTGTATCAGGCACAGATGATAACGGAAATACACTTGCGTATGATGCGGGGTATGCGGATATTTATTTAAATGGTATTCGTATGTCTGGTGCAGATATTACAATTACGTCAGGTACAAGCGTAGTATTTTCTTCGGTATTACAAAATGGGGATTTGGTAGATATAGTAGCCTACGGTACTTTTAATGTAGCTACTGTTGCAGGTTCAGCGATTTCTTCTGGAACAATTAATGATGCAAGATTGCCTACAACAATGGCAGGTAAAACTCTTACTACTGCTACTGTTGAAGCTAATAGTTTAACTGCAAGAGGAGATGGTTCTTCTACTGATGGTAAAATTATTCTGAATTGTTCTCAGAACTCACATGGGGTGTCAATTTCT
>MDTB01239539.1_pt1 | contig 19742 bp, 18 predicted proteins | sample 811161 | NCBI WGS metagenome assembly MDTB01 (sample SAMN05326650, study PRJNA326480) | marine metagenome | isolation source: seawater | place: Mediterranean Sea | collected 2009 | reverse complement strand
TTTTATCATTAATTCCTGTTATATGTGTTCTTCTTCCAAAGATATTATTAACATATCCACTTTTTCTACAAAAACTTATTGTGGTTGACATATAATCTTTAATCTCAGGAAATTTTTTAAAGTAGGATTTAAGAAATTGATCTGCTTCGTTAGTTGTCACAGAGATTTGTTTTGCAAGACCATACTGGGAAATTCCATAGATTATACCAAAATTAATTGCTTTTGCTTTACGCCTTAGCTCAGATGTAACATCTTTTATTTTTACGTTGAAAACCTGACTTGCAGTTAAAGAATGTATGTCCTCTTTATTGTTGAAAGCTTTCTTAAGTTCTTTGACATCTGCAAGATCAGCCAATATCCTCATCTCAATTTGATTATAATCTGCGGATAACAGATTATATCCTTTATCAGAAATAAATGCTTTTCTAATTTCCTTTCCATCATTAGATTTAATTGGGATATTTTGCAAATTAGGATCACTTGAGGCTAATCTTCCTGTTGTTGTAGCAGCTAATAGAAAACTAGTATGCACTCTACCTGTGTTAGGATTTAGAAATTCTGGCAAAGAATCTGAGTAAGTATTTTTTAATTTTGTTAACTGTCTCCACTCTAAAACAAGTTGAGGCAAGTCATGACCTTTGTATGCGAGATCCTCTAAAACACTTGCGCCAGTAGCAAAACTGCCTTTTTTCGTTTTTTTAAGAACAGATATTTTCAGATCATTATATAATACTTCTCCAAGTTGCTTGGTTGATCCAATTTTAAACTGTTTTTTAGATATCTTAAAAATTTTTTTTTCTAAATCAGAGATTTTTTTTTGAAAATTTACAGACAATTTATTTAAAAATTTTTTATCAAGTTTGATACCATTCATTTCCATATTTGCTAAAATTTTTATTAATGGTTTTTCAAAATTCTCATAGATATTCATTAATTTTTCATTTTTTAAATTTACTAAAAATTTTTTGTAAAGTCTGAAAGTAATATCTGCATCTTCGGCAGCGTAGTTTTTGGCATCTTCAATTTCAACTTCGTTAAAATTTATTTGTTTTTTTCCACTTCCTACAAGATCTGTATATGAAATTGTTTTGTGGCCTAAATGAATCTCCGACAAAGTATCCATATTGTGTCTATTTTTTCCAGCGTCTAATACGTAAGACATTAACATTGTGTCTTCTAATGGTTCTATATCAATGCCTCTGTGATAAAGTATAATATAGTCAAATTTAATGTTTTGGCCAATTTTTTTAATGCTTTTATCCTCTAAAATACTTTGTAATTTTTTTAAAACATTTTTTTCATTTAAATTCTTAAAATTTTTATGTTTTAAAGGGATGTAATAAGCCTCACCAATTTTTGGTGAAATTGATATACCAATAAGTTCAGCTTGGTGTGGATCAAGAGAGCTTGTCTCTGTATCAATTGACATTTCACTTACCTTTTCAATTTTAGATATTAATTCACTGAATTCATTTTCATTTTTTATTAATATATACTTTTTATTGCTAATTTTACTTTCTGACTTTTCTTGAAAAAATTGTTTTTTACTATCTTCAAAATCAGCTTTACCATAAGTTGAAATTACTGAACTTAATAATCTATTAAATTCCATATCCCTTAAAAAATTATACAATTTTTGTTTATTAATATTTTTTAAAACAAAATCGCTATATGGAACTTTAACAGGTACATCTTTTTTTAAAGTAACCAGCTTTTTACTAATTATTGCTTTTTCTTTATTTTCAATAAGTGTCTCTCTTCTTTTATTTTGTTTAATATTTTTTGAATTTGAGAGAAGATTTTCTAAGTTTCCATACTCATTTATTAATTCTGCAGCAGTTTTAATTCCTATACCAGGCACACCCGGCACATTATCGCTGCTATCTCCTGCTAAAGATTGAACATCTATGACTTTTTTTGCCTCTACACCAAATTTTTTATGAATATCTTCTTCATTAATGAACTTATTTTTCATTGGATCATAAATTCTTATATTTTTTTTATACAGCTGCATCAAATCTTTATCAGAGGATACAATTGTAACATCTCCCCCTTTTTTAATTATTTGCTCACTATAAGTTGCTATTAAGTCATCTGCTTCATAATTAATAAGCTCAATAGATGGTAAATTGAAAGCCTCTACAGATTTTCTAATGTATTCAAATTGCGGAATTAAATCATCAGGTGCATCTGATCTATTTCCTTTATACTCAGAATAAATTTCATTTCTAAAATTTTTCCTAGCTGAGTCAAATATCACAGCAAAATGAGTTGGTTTAGATTTATTATCGGAAGATTTTGCATCCTCTAATAGTTTGAACAACATGTTGCAAAATCCAGCCACAGCTCCAGTTGGTAAACCATCGGATTTTCTAGATAGAGGTGGTAATGCATAATAAGCTCTGAAAATATACCCAGATCCATCGATTAAATAATAATTTTCTTTTTTGGATACTTTGCTCATTATTAAATTTTATTTTAATTTATCTTAATGTTATAAGTCTATAAATCTAAATGAATAATAAAATTGTACTTTCTGTTAAAAATTTAAACAAAACATACAACAAAAATATTTATGCCCTTAAAAATTTAAACTTAGAGGTGAAAGAAGGAGAAATTTTTGGCTTATTGGGTCCAAATGGTGCTGGAAAAAGCACATTTATAAATATTCTAGCAGGACTTACTACTAAAACTTCCGGGGATGTAATTGTTTGGGGGTTTAATATGGATAAAAACCCTAGACAAGTTAGAGCCTCATTGGGAATAGTTCCTCAAGAGATAAATGTTGATCCTTTTTTTACACCAAGGAAACTATTAGAACTTCAAGCTGGTCTTTATGGTGTTAAAAAAAAAGATAGAATTACAGATACTATATTAGATCTTGTATCTCTTAGTGAAAAAGCTAATAGCTACACTAGAAATTTATCAGGAGGTATGCAGAGAAGGCTTCTAATTGCAAAAGCACTAGTGCATAAACCACCAATTATAATTTTAGATGAACCTACTGCTGGAGTTGATGTAGAGTTGCGAAAAAGGTTATTAGATAATGTAAAATCATTAAGAGACATAGGAGTAACAATTATACTAACTACTCATTATTTGTCTGAAGCAGAGGAAATGTGTGACCGTATTGGAATCATTAATCAAGGAAATTTGATAGCAATGGAAACTACTGAAAATATGTTAAAAAAAATACAAACTAAAATAGTTAAATTTTCTGTAAATGGAAAAGTAGAATTATTTGATAAATTAAAAAGGAAATTAAAAATAATGAATAACAACGAAAAAGAGCTAGTGGTGTCTTATGAAAAAAATATTATCAAAATACAAGAAATTATCGACGTTATCAAAAGCCAAAAAATTGATATTTTCGATGTACAATCAAGGGATCCGGACCTTGAAGATGTATTTATAAAATTGATAAAAAACTAGATAAATCTTTAACAAAAATATATAATAAATTTATGTACAGAATTCAGTCAAATCAAAATCAAAGAATTTTAAAAAATTTTTTTATAATAATCTTGGGAAGTTTAATTTTAACAATTTCAGCAAAAATAAAAATTCCTTTTTATCCTGTACCAATGACAATGCAAACATTTGTAGTTTTATTTTTAGGCATAGCATTAGGATATAAAATCGGTTTATCAATAATAACCGTGTATTTACTTGAGGGAATTTTAGGAATTCCAGTTTTCTCTAATTCTCCCGAAAAAGGAGTTGGTTTAGTTTACTTTACAGGACCAACTATGGGTTACTTAATTGGATTTTTGAGTGCAGTTTTTTTGACAGGTTATTTTAACTTTGGAAAAAATATAATACAAAATTTTTTTAAAATTCTTATATCAGTTTCTACTATTTATATTTTGGGATTAATATGGTTAGGAAGTCTAATTGGGTGGGATAAACCTATTTTTGAGCTTGGCGCGAAGCCTTTTCTATTAGCAGAACTATTCAAAATTTTGATTTTAACTTTTCTTGCTTCGAAACTTGTAAAGTTTAGAAAATCTATCTAGGGGATCTTTTTGATAAAATTCTTTGAAGAGTCCTTCGATGCATCTTTAATCTTCTAGCCGTCTCAGAAACATTTCTATTGCAAAGTTCAAATACTCTGTGAATATGTTCCCATTTTACTCGATCTGCTGACATTGGGTTTTCAGGCGGCTCTGCTTTTTTATTTGGATTAGCTAAAAGTGCCTTTTCAACATCATCTGCATCAGCTGGTTTTGCCAAATAATCTATTGCACCTTGTTTTATTGCTGCAACAGCTGTTGGAATGTTTCCGTACCCAGTTAACATTACTACTCTGCTATTTGAATTTGAATTTTGTATTTCTTTTACAACCTCAAGACCGTTACCATCACCTAGTCTTAAGTCTACAACGGCAAAAGCTGGCTTATTATTTTTTACTTCATCCAGACCTTTTTTAACGCCTTCAGCTTGTGAAACCTTAAAGCCCTTCTTTTCCATAGCTCTTGCAAGCCTCTCTCTAAAAGGATTGTCATCGTCCACGATTAGAAGAGATTTGTCCTCAAATTCGTTTATATTTTTTAGCTTATTTGTCTCCATCTGAAGATCATATGGTCATAAATCCTAAAATTTCAATAGTCAATAAAAAACAAAAAACTTCATAATTTTCTTTACAGAGCTCACTATTTAAGTAAAAAGTCAATTCACGAAAATTGCATATATGTTATGCAATTTTTTTTTGTTAAATTTTTTTTAAGGAGCTTAAAATGAAAAAATTTAAATCGGTTTATGAACTAATTACTGAGTTGAATCCATCTGATCCAGTGTACTGCATCAGAAAAAAATCAATAAAAAAAGCTTCAAAATACTTTATCGAAAATTTCCCGGGTAAAATTTTGTATGCAGTTAAAACTAATCCTAACATAGAAGTTGTAAAAACGTTAATTGAAAGTGGTATAAAAAACTTTGATGTAGCATCGATTAAAGAAATCCAAGATATAAAAAAAATAGATAATTCTTTAAATTGCTCATATATGCATACTGTAAAAAGTAGAGAAGACATAAGGGATGCATATTTTAAATTTGGGGTTAAAGCATTTTCACTGGATACTAAAGATGAACTAATCAAAATTCTTGAAACTACTAATCATGCAAATGATTTAGAATTATATGTAAGAATTGCAGTTTCAAATGAGCATGCAGAAATTGATTTGTCAAAAAAATTTGGTGTTAATAATAATGAGGCCTCAGGCCTAATCAGACTCGCCAATCAATATACAAAGAAATTAGGTTTAAGTTTTCATGTTGGTTCTCAATGTATGCACCCTATTTCTTATACAAAAGGAATCACTGAAATCGGAAATTTAATTAAGAAAACAAAAATTGTGCCAGAGGTAATAAATATCGGTGGAGGGTTTCCAACTATTTATCCCGACTTAATTCCCCAATCATTAAATAGCTACTTTGAGGAAATAAAAAAATCATTAAACACACTTAATGTAGACAAATTACCAGAAATTATATGCGAGCCTGGTAGAGCATTAGTTGCAGAGTCTGGTTCAACAATTGTGAGGGTAAATTTAAGAAAAAAACAAAAGTTATATATTAATGACGGTACTTATGGAACTTTATTTGATGGAGGTGTTCCAAATATAGTTTATCCATCAAAGCTTATTACAAATGGTAGAATGAAATCGAAAAAAATGACAGCATTTAATTTTTATGGTCCAACGTGTGATAGCATGGATTATATGAAAGGTCCTTTTATACTTCCAAATAATATAAAGGAAAATGATTACATAGAACTAGGACAACTTGGTGCTTATGGCCTTACATTTAGAACACAGTTTAATGGATTTTATTCTGACAAAATTTATGAAGTTGAGGATGAGCCTATAATGACTATGTATAATAATGATAAAAGCAAAAGTTATTTAGTTGCTTAAAATCCTGTGAAAAAAACCCTAGGTCATAACAGTAAAAAAGATTTTCTAAACAAACCAGTAGAACATATTGACATAACAAAGTTCGATGCAAGATCTATAATTTCTTCAATGGAAAAAATGTCTTTTGTATCTCGAGAGACAGCTAATGCTGCAAAAATTTACAATGAAATGCTAAGTGAAAAAGATTGCACCATTTTTTTAACATTAGCAGGATCAACATCTGCAGCTGGATGTATGCATATTTATAGAGATTTGGTTAAATACAATATGGTTGATGCAATAGTTGCAACTGGAGCTTCAATTATTGATATGGATTTCTTTGAGGCCTTGGGTTTTAATCATTATCAAGGCTCCCAATTTCAAGATGACTCTGAGTTAAGGAAAAATTATATTGATAGGATATATGACACTTATATTGACGAAGAGGAGCTTCAATATTGTGATAAAGTAATTGGAGAAATTGCTGATTCACTTGAACCACGACCCTACACATCAAGAGAATTTATCTTTGAACTTGGCAAATACTTAAAAAAAAATGCAAAGAAAAAAGGTTCTTTAATTGAAATGTCATATGACTACCACGTACCCATATTTTGTCCTGCATTCACAGACTCAAGTGCCGGGTTCGGGTTAGTAATGCATCAAGAAAAAAATCCAAAAAAACATATGACTATTGATTCAATAAGAGAATTTAGAGAATTAACCGAGATAAAGATAAGGTCAGACGGGTCAGGCTTATTTATGATTGGTGGAGGTGTACCGAAAAATTTTATTCAAGATACAGTAATTTGTGCTGAACTGTTAGGTAAAGATGTAGACATGCATAAATATGCAATTCAAGTAACAGTCGCCGATTCTAGAGATGGGGCTTGTAGCAGTTCTACTTTAAAAGAGGCAAGCTCCTGGGGTAAAGTTGATACTTCTAAAGAGCAAATGGTTTTTGCTGAGGCTACAAGTGTATTACCTCTTATAGTGAGCGACGCTTACCATAGGGGGGAGTGGAAAAAAAGGAAAAGAAAAAACTTTTCCAAATTATTTTGATAAAATGACAAAAAAAAACCAAGATTGGTTTAATTCAATTAAAAATTTCGAAAAATGTAGAATTAAACATAAAAAATGCTATTTCAAAAATTAAAGTTGCATCAAATAAAGGGGCTAAAATTATATGTGTTCCCGAACTATTTTTGTCTAAATATTTTTGTCTAACTGAAAAACATTCAAACTTTAAATTAGCCGAAAAAATTCCAAATAAAATAACTGATGTTTTTTGTAAAACCGCGAAAGAATTTTCTGTTATTTTAATTTTATCTTTATTTGAGAAAAAAATTTCTGGAATGTACCATAATACAGTTCTTATAATTAATGAAAAAGGAAAGATAATTAATAAATATAGAAAAATGCATGTTCCTGATGACCCAGGCTATTACGAAAAATTTTATTTTACACCTGGCGATCTTGGTTTTAAAAGTACTAAAACTAAGTACTGCAATATTGGATCTCTTATTTGTTGGGACCAATGGTTTCCTGAAGCAGCGAGAATAACAGCTTTAAAGGGTGCAGATATTATTTTTTATCCTACTGCAATAGGATGGCATCCTAAAGAAAAAAAGAAATTTGGAAAAAATCAATTAGACTCGTGGATAACCATCCAAAGATCGCATGCTATTGCAAATGGTGTATATGTTGCAGCAATAAACAGAGTTGGTATTGAAAGAAACGGTAAGACCAAAATTGATTTTTGGGGCAATTCATTTGTTTCAGATCCAAGTGGCAAAATTATCGGTAAATTGGGAAATAAAAAAGATGGTGTTCTAATTACGGAAATTGATTTAAGGAAAGTTGAAAGCACTAGACAACATTGGCCATTTTTAAGAGATAGAAGAATTGATGCATATAAAAGTATATTAAAAAATCCTAAAGATGAATAAAGCTATAAAAACTTGTAGCTTTAGAATGCCTGGTGAATTTGAAAAACAAAAATCAGTATGGATTATTTGGCCACACAATAAAAAAGATTGGCCAGGATATTTCAATAGTATTCCTGGAACTATTGCAAATATAATCTCTAAGTTGTCAATTTCACAAAAAATAAACTTAATAATTCAAAAAAAAGAAAATAAAAATAAAGTTACAAAACTATTAAAATTAAAAGGATTTAAAAAGCCTAATGTTAAATTTTATAAAATTGATACAGATAGAATATGGATTAGAGATTCTGGTCCAATTTACGTGGAAAATCAAAATACCGGTAAAAAAACAATTCTTAACTTTAAGTTTAATGGATGGTCGAAATATCAGAATTTTAAAAAGGATAACAAAATTCCTTCTAAAATATGTGAACTGACTAAAATAAAAAAGGTAAATCCATATATAAATTACCATAAAAAAAAATATTACCCTGTTCTTGAGGGTGGAGCATTTGATGTAAATGGAAAAGGTTCAATTTTATTAACTAAAGAATGTCTGTTAAGTAAAAAACAAGAGAGAAATCCCGGTTTAAAAAAAAAAGATTATCAGACTTTTTTAGGAAAATATCTTGGTATTAAAAACTTTATATGGCTTAATAAGGGTATTAAAGGTGATGACACTCACGGCCATATTGATGATATATCAAGATTTGTTACAAAAAACACAATAATGACTTGTTTTGAGACAGACAAAAAAGAAAGGAATTATAAAATATTAAATGAAAATCTAAAAATTTTAAAAAAGGCAAAAGATATAAATGGAGAAAAATTTAAAATAATAAAAATTCCTATGCCAAAAGCTAAGTATATTAAAAGAGTAAGAGTTCCGGCAACTTATCTAAACTTCTTTATTGGAAATAAGATAATACTCCTTCCAATATATAATGATAAAAAAGATATTAAAGTTTTTAAAATTTTCAAAAGATTTTTTAGTAATAGAAAAATCATTACAATTGATTGCAGTAAATTAATCTGGGGTTTTGGTGCGGTACATTGTATGACGCAACAAGAGCCAGATATTTAATTAAATAGGTTTTAACGTTCCCAATAGTAAACGGAAAGGTACTAACATAATTAAAGCTATAAATATTTTTACGCCTAAGTCACCAAGTGATAATGTTATCCAAGGTACTCCGGTTCCATAAAATGAAATAGAGAAAAATAAAAATGTATCAACAGTTGAGCCAATTAGTGATGAAAATAAAGGAGCAACAAACCATGTATTCCTTCTTAATTTATCAAAAACTTGTACATCTAATAATTGAGCTGCAATAAATGCTGTTCCAGATCCAATTGCTATTCTAATTGAGATTAAATCTGAAAAATTTGTAGAAAATAAAAGAGTAAATAATATCCCAATTGTAAAACCAAAATAAACAATTTTTCTGGCTACTAATTTTCCAATTGATCTATTGGCCAAATCTGTGATTAAAAAAGCAATCGGATAACTAAAAGCTCCATATGTTAATATTTTTCCTAAACCATAATACTCAAAAGGAAACTGAACTAGATAGTTTGAAATTAAAACCACAAATCCCATTAAAAGGGATAAAATTAAAATAAGTTTATTCATTATACTGATTTTTGAATTATACTTTTTTTAATTTTCTTTAATCTTATAGATAAATTCTTAGTTTTCACTTTTTTCATAAATTCATCAAAGCTTCCCTTTTTATCAATAGATCTCATTGCTGCATTAGAGACAGTTATTCTTAATTTTTTATTTAATAGATCACTTTTGAAACTAACTTTTTTAACACTTGGTAGAAATCTTCTTTTAACCTTATTGTTTGCGTGACTAACCTTATGTCCTTTTAAAGGTTTTTTCCCAGTTAGTTCACACTTTTTAGACATGATGAAGCTATATAAATGTACTTTTTGTTTCAGTCAAGTTTATAATTTACCTATAATATTAGAATAATTTTTTATTTTTTTTTCCTTTAATATAGTCTTGAGTTCTTGATTAATTTTTATTGCGATTTTTGGTCCTCTAAAAACTATTCCAGTATAAAGCTGAACAAAATTAGCTCCACACAAAAATTTTTTATAAACAGTTTCTCCAGAGTCAGCTCCTCCAACACCAATTATTTTTATTTGTCCATTTAGATTTTTATAAAAATTATTTATTAATTCATTTGATATATCGTTTAAAGGTTTACCTGATAAACCACCTTTTTGATATTTTTGATGGTCTTGTAAATTATCTCTATTTTGATCACTGGTATTTGAAACTATTAATGCATCTACTTTATATTGTATTAATATTTTGGATATGTCTTTAACAATACTATTGCTAATATCTGGCGAAACCTTTAAAGCAATTGGAATTTCACTGCTTAATTTATTTTTTTCAGCAAAAATTTTATCTAACAAATTTCCTAATTCATCTAGATTATGAAAATCTCTTAAGTTTTCTGTATTAGGTGAAGAAATATTAATTGTTATATAATCTGCTAATTTGTGGAATTTATTAAGACCAGTAATATAATCTCCTACTCTATCTTCGCTATCCCAATTAGGGCCAATATTTACACCGAGTATACCAATTGGTTTATTTTTTTTTATTCTATTGCTTACAACATCACTGCCTGAATTATTAAAACCTAGACGATTTATCAAAGCTTTATCGTTCTCTAATCTGAAAACTCTTGGTTTTTTGTTTCCATATTGTTTTAGAGGTGTGACTGTTCCTACTTCTACAAAACCAAAACCTAGATTAAATAATGAATTGTAAACTTCAGCGTCTTTGTCAAAGCCTGCGGCAATTCCAATTGGATTTCTTATTTCTTTTCCAAACAAAGTGCTTTTTAAAACTGCTTCATCTGAAATTTTTTGTTTTAAAAATAAATTTGTTTTGAGGGCCTTAATAGCTAGTGAATGTGCTAATTCAGGATCTAATTTAAATATCAATGGTCTAATTTTATCAAACATTAATTTATTTTCTCTTTAATAAGCAAAATCATTTCCCTTCTTCCAAAAAAACTTATGAAAAATCCTAGCCTTGGACCGTTTTCTACTCCAAAAACTACCTCGTAAATTAATTTAAACCAGTCTCTAAGGTTTTCCCTATAACCATTGTTTTTTCCTACTGTATATATTTGAGTTTGTATGTCCTCAGGTCTCATATCATCAGAACATTTTTCTAGGTTTAAAATTAAATCTAACAAAGCTTTTTTTTCTGAGATGTTTGGTTTTTTGTATTTTTTATTTTGTTTAACGATGTCATTAAAATATTTTATTGAATATTTTATTAATTTGTTAAATATAGGATAATTATCTCTAACAATATTTTTTTTATAATTATTTACAAATTTCCAAAGTATTTCTTCGGATGAAGCATTGCTTGTTTCGACTAAATTTAAAAGCATAGAAAAACTCATAATATTATCCTCAACTGGAATTTTGCCGTTATGAACGTGCCATAAAGGATTCAATAACAACTCTCGTGCATCCTGTTTCTTGCTTTTATCGATCAAATCTAAATATTCATCTACAGCCTTTGGCACAATTTCCTTATATAATTTTTTAGCTCTTTTTGGATTCTGATACATAAACATAGATAAACTTTCTGGTGAGGCATAATTCAGCCACTCTTCAATCGTTAAACCATTGCCTTTGGACTTTGAAATTTTCTCACCTTTGTCATCAAGAAATAGTTCATAAGCAAAACCTGAAGGATTATTTTTTCCTAAAAGTTTAATTATTTTAGTAGATAGAATTGCACTCTCAATTAAGTCTTTTCCGTACATTTCGAAATCAACATCAAGAGTATGCCACCTCATCGCCCAATCTACTTTCCATTGAAGTTTGCACTTACCGTCTAAAATACTTGCCTCTAATTTTTTTCCATTATTATCAAATATTAAAGATGAATTTTTTTTGTTTATTTCAATAATTGGTATTTCTAAAACTTTGCCTGTTTCACTGCATAAGGGTAGAAATGGTGAATATGTTTTTTGTCTTTCTTTTCCTAATGTAGGAATAATTATATTCATTATTTCTTCATAATTGTCTAATATTTTTTTTAGAGTAGAATTAAAAAATCCAGATTTATATAAACTTGTTGAACTCATAAATTTATATTTAAAATGAAATTCATCTAAAAATTTTTTAAGCATCTCATTATTATGTTCTCCAAAACTTTTAAATTTTCCGAATGGGTCTGGAATGTCCGTAAGAGGTTTGTTTAAATTTTTTACAAGTATACTTTTGTTTGGAACATTGTCTGGCACTTTTCTTAATCCATCTAAATCATCCGAAAACGTTATAATTTCTTTTGGCAAATCTGTTAAATAGTTTAACGCATTAACTACCATGCTAGTTCTTGCAACCTCTCCGAATGTTCCAATATGAGGTAATCCTGAAGGGCCATATCCAGTTTGAAGTGTAATTTTTTCTTTTTTGGCTATATAATTTTTCCTTTCCTTAAGAATCTTCTTTGCCTCAACAAAAGGCCAAGAGTTTGATTTTTCTATATCTTCTTTTTTGATATTTATCATCGATTTAAAAAAACTTGTATTTTAAGAACATATTTTATTCATATAATGTTGAAATTTATTTTCCATAAAATAATGTTTAATAAAAATGTCCAATTATAAAACAGTATTTTTTACATTAGGGATTTTACTAATTATTTTAGGTGTTGCCATGATAGTTCCAGTGGTGTTCCAGCTAATTTATAATGAATTTGACTCTACATTCATTATTTCAGGAATTGTAACAATTACATTTGGAATATTATTTTTTCTTTCTAACATTGACCATTTAAAATTAATAAATACGCAACAGGCTTTTTTATTAACAGCTTTGTCGTGGTTAAGCATTGCAACATTTGGATCCTTGCCATTTTTTTTCTCTGAATTAAATTTATCAATTACAGATTCTTTTTTTGAAAGCATGTCGGGCATAACAACCACAGGAGCAACTATTTTGAACAATATAGAAAGTTCACCAAAAGGTATACTTATTTGGAGATCAATGCTTCAATGGCTTGGAGGTATAGGTGTGATCTTGATGGCCATTACTCTTATGCCGATTATGAATATCGGTGGAATGCAATTATTAAAAATTTCTGCTTATGACACTTCTGAAAAAATTTTACCAAGATCTAAAGAAATCTCTAAAAAGCTAATTACTGTATATATATCTTTAACTTTATTATGTGCTTTTTTTTACAAAATTTTTGGAATGAATACTTTTGATAGTTTAACGCACTCAATGACAACCATCGCAACTGGTGGCTTTTCAAATTATGATCAGTCCATAGGATACTTTAATAATGCTTATATTGAGATTGTGTCAATTTTATTTATATTGTTAGGAAGTATTCCTTTTATTTTATATATAAAATTTATCTCTGATGATAAAAAAATCATTTTTAAAGACGAACAAGTTAAACTATTTTTTAAATTAACTTTATTCTCAATATTAGTATTATTTTTTTATCTTATTATTTTTAATAAGAATATATTTGAAATACACTTAAGATCAGTTATTTTTAATGTAATTTCAATTTTAACAGGTACAGGATATGTAACTAAAGAGTTTGATCAATGGGGGAATTTTCCATTGATATTTTTTCTAATACTTATGTTTATTGGAGGTTGTGCTGGGTCAACCACATGTGGAATAAAAATTTTTAGAGTACATATCTTATATTACTTTATTAGAAATCAATTAACTAAAATCATATTCCCAAGAGCTATAATAAATCTAAAATATAACAATAGTAAAGTTGAAGATAAGCTTATAGCATCAATAGTATCGTTTATATATCTTTATATTTTGATATTTTTTCTACTGGCTTCTATGCTAACTTTGACAGGCTTAGACTTTATAACTTCAGTTTCTGGCGCTGCATCTTCTTTATCTAATGTTGGACCTGGTTTAGGAAGTGAAATTGGACCAAACAGCAATTATTCTGGACTTCCTGATCAGTCAAAGTGGTTACTATCAGTAGGTATGATTTTAGGAAGACTCGAAATATTTGCCATACTAATAATTTTTTTACCTTCTTTTTGGAGAAAATAATTGAATAGAAGTTTTTTATTTTTCTTTACTGAGAAACCATTAAAAATGCTTATGCTTGGCTTCTCATCAGGATTACCTATACTTTTAGTATTTTCTACTTTATCAGTATGGTTAACTAAGGCTGGTATAGAGAGAAGCACTGTTACACTTTTTAGTTGGGCCGGATTTGCATATGCTTTTAAATTTTTATGGTCTCCTTTAGTAGACAAGGTTAACATTCCTTTTTTTTCTAGTATGGGACTTAGGAGAAGCTGGTTACTCTTGACACAGTTGTTAATCATTTTCTCACTAATCCTCACATCAATGAATGATCCACAAAATAATATTTATATTACAGCTGTATGTATAACGTTTGTTGCTTTTTTTAGCGCAACTCAAGACATAATTATTGATGCTTACAGAATTGAGTCAGTAGACCAAAAATTACAAGGATCTTTATCCTCTACTTATATAGCTGGTTATAGAATTGGTATGTTGGCTGGTGGAGCTGGTAGTTTATGGTTAGCCTCATTATGGGGAGCTGATGTTTATGAACATAGTGTATGGAAAAAAGTATATCTAACCATGTCACTATTAATGTTAATTGGTATTATCGCAAATCTTTTGTCTTATGAGCCAAAAAAAAAAAGAATGTTTTCAAATAAAACGAATCTGCACTTTAAATTTTTTGTAAATGTATTGATTTCAGTTATTATTTTTATTTTAATTTATTCAAATATAACTAACTTTTTTAATGGCAAGAACTTATTAAGTTTTTTTTTTACAATATTTAAGCTGATTATTAGTTTTTTATTTAGTGGTTTATATATTTTTTTAATAACTAAAATGAACCTTAAAGATAGATCAATAATTAAAGATAGTTACTTCAATCCAATTAAAAATTTTATAGATAGGTACGGCAAGCTTGCTATACTTATTTTAGTTTTGATATCTATTTATAGAATGGCAGATGTTGTTATGGGAGTTATGGCAAACATTTTTTACTTAGAAAAAGGTTATAGCATTAGCGAAATTGCTACATATTCAAAGTTTTTCGGAGTTTTTGCTACGATATTGGGAGGATTACTTGGAGGATATTTTGCTATGAGATTTGGAACAATGATCACTTTATTTATTGGTGCACTTATCGCATCATTAAGCAATCTGCTTTTTGCTTGGTTAGCAACCACAGATGCTAATATTAAATACCTAATTTCTGTAATTACAGCTGACAATATTTCTAGTGGTTTTGCAGGAGCTGCCTTTGTAATATACTTGTCTGGATTAACGTCTATAAGATTCACTGCAACTCAATATGCGCTTTTTAGTTCATTAATGTTATTTTTACCTAAGCTTATAGCAGGTTATTCTGGAGCTTGGGTTGATGTAATGGGTTATCAAACCTACTTTATAACCACTGCATTAATTGGAGTACCTGTTTTGTTATTAATAATATATATTTCAAAAGTAGCACCAATTAAATGATAAATAATTATCCCATTGTAAATATTTATGAAAAAAGTTCATTAAAATCTAAATTATCATCTCAATTATTATATGGAGAAAAATTTAAGGTAATTAAAAAAAAAAATGAGTGGCTTAAAATTAAAACATTCTATGACAAATACACTGGATTTATAAAAAATAGAAAATTTATAAAAAATATGAAAGTTACTCATAAGGTTTCATCTCTTAAAGCCAACTTATATTCAAAACCTAAAAATAATTTTTTAATATCGTGTAAACTTCCTTTTTGCTCATTAATATCAGTGAACAAAAAACAGAAAAATTTTTTCAAGATTGGAAAATACTGGATAAAAAAAGGTGATATTGTTCCTATTAATTACAAAATGAAACTTTTTAAAGATATTAAACATTTTAAAAATGTACCTTATAAATGGGGAGGAAAGAGCTATAAAGGTATTGATTGCTCTGCATTAGTACAGCTTTTTTTTAAATTTAATAATCAATATTGTCCAAGGGATACAAGAGACCAAATAAATTATTTTAAAAAAATAAAAAAAATTGAAAAAAATGCAATTATTTTTTGGAAAGGGCATGTAGCGGTTTGCTTGTCTAGCAAAAATCTAATACATGCGTATGGTCCAAGAAAAAAAGTATTAATTATGAATATTTTAAAGACATTAGATTTAATCAAGAAAACTGCAAAATTGAAAGTAATTGGCATTAGGTAGATGAACATCAAAACAACAGATTTAAGAAATAAGTTTGAGATTTTAAAAAATAAAATTTCTGAAAAGAAAAATGAAGAGGTAATAAAAGAATGTAATTTAATTTTGAAAGATAACAAGATTGATGCTTTTTATAATCTACTTTGTATAGCTTACTCAAACAAAAATAATATAAATAAAGCAATAAGCACTATGAAAGAGGCTTTAAAAAAAAATCCAAAAAACCAGGATTTTCTAAATAATCTTGGAATGTTTTATGCGAAAACCCATAATTATAAAGAAGCGGAAAATTTTTATAAAATGGGGCTTAAAATAAATAAAAATAATCTACATATACTAAATAATTTAGCAAATTTAAAAAAAAGTGTAGACGATACAAACGAAGCTATAAAAATTTACAAACAAATACTATCAATTCAATCAAATGCACTTGTTGCATTGTATAATTTAGCTGGGCTTTACAATAGTTTAGGTAATTTTAAAGACTCTATAAAACTATATTTTAAAATTTTAAAAATGAAACCAGAATTTACTGAGGCAGATAGACTTATATCACAAATGACGAAATATAATTTAGGTAATAAACATTTTGAAAATATGAAAGGAAAGTTAAAAAATAACAAACTTAATAATGATGCTTTAATCCACTTACATTTTGCTTTAGGTAAGGCATATGGTGACCAAAAAAAATTCAAAGAATCTTTCGAAAATTATAAAAAAGCGAACGATATTTCTAAAGAAAAAACAAAATATATCATTGCGAATGATGAGCAAAAATTTCAAAAAATCAAAGAAAATTTTTCTAAAATCAATGATGCAAAAATAGATGTGAATAAAAGACAAATAATATTTATTGTCGGACTTCCTAGATCAGGAACCTCATTGACAGAGCAAATATTATCTTCTCATAAAAATGTATTTGGTGGAGGAGAACTTTCTTATGTGCAGAAAATTTATAACAACTATTTTGAAAATTCAGAAAATGTTATAAATGAAACATTGTTGTTAAAATGTCAAAATGAATATTTAAATTTAATCAATAATTTTGAAAACTCACAAAAAGTATTTACAGACAAGGCTCCTCTAAATTTTCTGTATATAGGCTATATATTAAAATTTTTACCAAATTCAAAATTCATAAACATCATGAGAAATCCTAAAGATAATTGTTGGTCAATGTACAAAAACTATTTTGCTACAAAATTAGATTTTGCTAACAATTTAAAGGATTTAGCAAGTTATTTTAAATTGTATAAAGATATGATGAATTATTGGAAAAATAAATTTCCAAATTATATTTATGATCTTAGTTATGAAAAATTAGTAAATGATAGTAAGCAAGAAATACAAAAACTTTTAAAATTTTGTAATTTAAATTGGGATGAAAACTGTTTGAAACACCACAAAAATAAAAGAGTAATTAAAACCATAAGTTTTAACCAGGCCAGACAACCAATTTATAAAAGTTCTATAAAATCCTACAATGGGTATGAAGATTATCTATTTGAACTAAAAGATATTAACTATTAATTATCTCTTCCAAAATTTGGTTTTGAGATATCCTGCTTTAAATCAATTATTTGTTTTCTAACTTTTTTTGAATTCTTAAGTATTCTTAAAATATTTATATTATTTTCATTTTTAATTAATTTTTTAAGATTATTTAGATTGCTTATGAAAATATTTATTGATTTAATAATATTGTCTTTATTTTCAAAGAAAATGTCGCGCCACATTATTTCATTAGATGATGCTGTTCTCGAAAAATCTCTTAACCCACCTGCGCTGTATTTTATAATATTAGTTTTATTTTTTTTTTGGAAATCAATTGCGGTTTTGACAAGGTTATATGCTATTAAATGTGGAAGATGACTAGTTATTGAAAAAATTTTATCATGTTCAATGGAGTTCATGTATACTATTTTTGATCCAAGTTTCTTCCAAAAATTTCCAATTTTTTTAAGATTTTTTTTAGATTTATTATTGTTCTTTAAGATTATACACCACTTATCTTTAAATAAATTTTTATTACCAAACTCTGGTCCACTTACCTCTGAACCAGCAATTGGATGACAAGGAACAAATATTTTTTTTAATTCCAAGTTTTTATTAATTAAATTTTCAATATTACGTTTTGTTGAGCCTGTGTCGGTTATTAGATTTTTGGAAGAGACAAATCTCTGTAACTTTTTGAGAAGATTATTATATTCGCTCATATGTATTGAAAGTACAATTAAGTCCATATTAGAAATTTTGTAATCTATTTTGTTTAGAAATTTAATTTTTTTATCAATTTTTTTTATAAAAGAGATATTTTTTTTGATTTTTCATAAACATAAATATTTTTTGAAATTTTTTTGCTAATTGAACCTCTTAAAATAGATGATCCTATAAGTCCGCATCCAACAATTAATATATTATTAAACATTTTAGAAAATTGATTTTAAGGTTTTTAAAAAAAAATTATTTTCTTTAGAATTTCCTATTGTTAATCTTAATTTATTTTTAATATCATAAACTTCGAGACTTCTAACAATAATACCTTTTTCCTCAAGTTTTTTTTTGAATTTTTCAGAAGAAATTTTACAATTATCAAAATTCAATAACAAAAAATTTGCAGAAACTTTATTTGTATTTATATTAAATTTATCTAGGTTAAGTTTTAATATTTCTGCCCATTTTTTATTATGTTTAATTGACTTTGAAATAAATTTTTTATCCTTAAGTGACTCAATTGCTGATAGCTCACCTATCTTTGTAATATTAAATGGTGGTTTAATTTTCATCAATGCTTTTATTATTTCTTTTGATCCGTATCCCCATCCAACTCTCAAAGAGGCCAGTCCATAAATTTTAGAAAAAGTTCTTAAAATAAATACGTTGCTTTTGTGTTTAAATAAATTCAGGCCAGACTTATAATCTTTATTTAACATGTATTCCTCATAAGCATCATCAACTACCAACAAGATATTTGATCTTAACCTTTTTCTTAAATTTTTTAATTCTAATGCGGATAAATAAGTTGCAGTTGGATTATTAGGATTTGCTAAAAAAACAATTTTGGTTTTTTGAGTTACTTTTTTTAATATATTTTCAACCGAAACTTTAAAATTTATTTCTTTAGAGTACACCACTTTAGCACCTACTATTCCTGAATAAATTCTGTACATCAAAAAACTATATTTTGGTACAATTACTTCATCCGATTTTGTTAAAAATAATTGACAAATCATTTGAATTATTTCGTCTGAACCTGAACCACAAATTATCTGATCAAAATTACATCCAAATTTCTTTGAAATTTCTCTACGTAAACTTTTAGACTTTGAGTCTGGATATTTTGATAATAATTTAATTTTTGACAATCTTTTTTTTACCCTTGATGATAAGCCCAGAGCGGATTCATTTGCTGATAATTTTATTACTTTTTTTTTGTTGAGAAGTACTGACCTACCAGGTTTATAACTTTTTACTCCAATTTTCCTAAAAATTAGTTTTTGCATAATGATATATATAAATAATATTAAAATAATTGAAATAAAATTAAACAACGATCAGTTGTAATTGACATAATTAATAACATGTTATACAAGTTCGTTGCGCTGATTTAACTGAATTGCGAGCGCTATAAAAAAACCGCTAAATAAGTTTTTTTCCTC
>MDTB01190282.1_pt1 | contig 19742 bp, 17 predicted proteins | sample 811161 | NCBI WGS metagenome assembly MDTB01 (sample SAMN05326650, study PRJNA326480) | marine metagenome | isolation source: seawater | place: Mediterranean Sea | collected 2009 | reverse complement strand
ATTCACTTTGTGAATTTATTAGAAACTTATTACAAAGATTTATCTAAATCTTTGTATATAATGTCCAAGATGAATATAGTATTAATTATAGGACAAAATAAAGATCCTATTAATTTTAAAAAATCTTTAGACATATATTTAAATAACGAAAAAGTGTCAAAAATAGTTTTAGTTACGTGGAATAATACTACTGGAATAAGATTTAATAGCTCAAAAATATTATGTATTAAAGTACCTCCAGTAAATTTAAAACATTCATTTGAATATCAAAAAAAATTATTTGATGTTGGTGTATCTACAATTAATAATAGGTACAATGGAGATATTTATATTTTAAAAACTAGAATGGATTTTATTATTAGTAATGATTTATTAAATTTTATTTTAGAACAAGATTATAAACTAGAATCATCTTTATCACCTCTTTTTAAATATAAAATTTGGATTGCTTGGATTCATGTAACAAAGCCTTTTTATATAGGTGATTGTTGTTTTTATTCTCACATATCAGTTATAAATAATTTAGCACCTCAAAGTGGAATTAAAGAATTTCGCATAAGACAAGGTCATCCAGAAATTAGATGGTTTTTAACACTAAGTAAATTATATAATATATATGATGATCCTAGTGAATATCATAAATATAAAGATATGGCCGGAGAATTTGAATTAACTGATGAAATTAAAAAAATACTTCTAAGATACAAAGAATGTATCAATAAACACTTTATAGTTCAAAATTTTAAAGATGGAGTTTTAGGCAGAGATTGTGCTAGTGTAGATTTTTATAAAAAGAAGTCGAATAATATTTTGGATATTATTCAAGATCAGCCAGAAATAAACAATAAAAAATTTGCTTACAATATTGATGATTTTAATAGCACATTTGAATCATCTTATTTCATTTCAGAAAATCAAATTATCTCAGTATAAATTAATCAAGTCTTTATTGTAATAATCTATAACTTTACTCCTTTTTATTGACATTTTAGGAGTTAAAAATCCAGATTCTATAGTTAGTTCATTATTAAGTATCAATACTTTTTTTGGTATTTCATAGTTTTTAATTTTATTTTTAGAAATTAAATTAATTTCCTCTAAATAAAATTGGTCCAAATCAGCATTTTCAGAATTTAAATTATCTTCTTCTAATTTATCACGATCTGGGACAATTAATGCTATATTGTAAGGTTTGTTTTCTCCATATACAACTATTTGTTTAATATAAGGGGATAATATCAAACAACTTTCTATTAATGTAGGAACTACAAATTTTCCATTCTCCAACTTGTATTGCTCTTTTATTCTACCAGTTAAATGTAACCTGTTCATCTCATCTAAATAACCTAAATCTCCTGTTTTAAAATAACGTTTATTGTCAATATTTATAAAAACATCAGAATCATCAATATTATGATAACCATCCATTATATTTTCACCAGAAGCTAATATTTCCCCTTCTTTATTTGGCTCCTGTTTTTTATTTCCATTCACAATAATTACATCATTTCCAGGTAATGGTTTTCCTACACAACCCAACTTTCTATCAGGATATTCTAATGATCCTAATGTTATTATAGGCGAAGTTTCACTTAATCCATATCCTTCTATGATAGGAATATTTATGTTTTCAAAAAATTCTAATACTTCAACAGGAGTTGCAGCACCACCAACGAAAGAATGTTTTATTTTACCTCCAAGTTTTTCTCTTATTTTAGAAAACAATATTTTATCGTAAATATTATATTTTATTTTATTTATAGTTGAATGGAACTCATTAATTCTATTATTTTTGTTGATTCTATCATTTCTTACTTTCTTACTTGTCTCTAAAGCATCATCAAATAGTGATCTTTTCAGCTTGCTTTTTGATAAATTCTTGTTTATAGTATCATAAACCTTATTAAATAAAGTAGGTACAGAGAATAACAAAGTCGGTTTTACTACATTTATCTCATCAATCAATTTATCAATTCCTTCTGATAAATACATACTTGATCCAGTAGAAATTAAACCATGAAGTTCACATGTTTGACCATAACAGTGTGCCCAAGGTAAAAATGATATTGACCTATCATTTTGGTTTGATATTTTATCAAAATCACTAAATGAATCTTGTATTCCTTTAAGGTTACTTACTAAATTTTTATGTGTTAATTTTACACCTTTAGGATTTCCTGTTGTTCCTGATGTATAAATTATAGTTGCTAAATCATTTTCATCAGGAAAAAATACATTTTTTTCTTCAAAAAAATATTTTATTTTTGGACCATCAAAAAATTTAAGATTATTGTAAAGCTCTTGGTAGTTATCATTTAAATATATTACATTTTTTAAACTTTTGACATTATTTAAAAGTGATTCACAAGTTTTTGATAATTTTGGATCTGTGAATATTAATGTTTTTGAATTAGAGTCATTTAAAATATATTTCCAATCTTTTTCTCTTTGAGTAGGATACATTGGTACAAATACTCCTCCGATGCTATAAGTTGCATAAGCCGAAACAGCCCATTCTTCTTTGTTACTACTAATTATTGCAACCTTATCTCCATGATTTAAGTTAAGGTTATGTAAAACAGTCCTGAATAATTTTATATTATCATTCCATTGACTATAGCTTGTCCATTTAATATTTGGCGAATTTTTTCCAAATAAATTTCTGTCATGATTCAAAGTACAAGATTTGACTTGTAATTCAACTAAAGAATTAAAATTAGTTACTTTGTTTCTCTTTATTATGTAATTAAATAATTTTTCTCTATTAAATTTCATTTAAATATTATAAAATGAATTAAAATTTAATTTTTAATTCATTTTAATAAGCTGATGAATTGTGCAATATATATTGACGCTGATAATGTTTCATACAAAAGTATAGAAGAAATAATCTCCAATTCTTACAACAGTAATGTTATTATTAAAAAAATCTTTGCAGACTGGACTCATGATTCAATGCATAAATGGGCTAAAAAAGCTAGACAATATGGGTTTCAAGGAATTCAGTGTTTTGGCAATGAGAAAAAACAGACTTCTGATATCTATATGATAACAGATATAATTAATGATTTGTATAATAATCCACATATTGAAATGATTATATTAGCAACTTCTGATATTGATTTTACACATTTGTGTCATCTAATAAAATCAAAAAATAAAAAATTAGTTATTTTCACGCCTCAAAAATCTAGTATAACTAATCTAGTTGAAGTAGAAGAAAATACTGAACAAGAGTTAAGTATACCAAATAAAAAAAATAAGAAAAAGCCATTAAATGACAATTTGAACTATTTAGAAGATGCTATGGGAGATAATATATTCTTGTATATTTCTGAATTTAAAAAAAATTTAAAAAAGATAGTACCTATTAAAAATAAATCAATGGATATTAATCATATTGATAAAGAATTAATAAAGTATCCAAAAAATTTTGGATTAATTAAAAAGGGTAAAAAAATAAAAGTTGTAGGGTTATTTCATTTATTAAAATATAGTAAAGATGATTTCATCAAAAAAAAATTGGAAATTGAATCTGAATATTATGAAATATTTAAAATTTATGATTACAACAAATTAACAAATATTTTATATCTAACATGATATAATGAAAACCAAACATTTAATAGAATATCCTATTTCAGTTTTATCTTACAATATTTATTACAAGTCTATGCTTGGTATTGATGAAAATTTTTTGCCAAAAGAAAAAGCCAGAGAAAATGTAAAAAATCAACTAGTAAAAATATCAGACAATTTTAGATTTATATTTGGCTTACAAGAAGCAGCAGTGTATGATAAGATTTTGCCTGAAAAAATTTACAATTCTAAAAATTATGTAGTAGGGAAATCAGGAGATGAAAAGATTGTAACAGCATGGTCAAAAAATTTTATCTTAATTGATACACTTACTACCGATTTTCATAGTGGTAGGCCTATTCAGATAACATTACTTAATTCATTTGGAATATATTACTTAGTTGTAAATCTTCATGCTCCACATGAAACTCAAAATTTTGGTGACTATGTGGGAAATACTATAGTAACTCCTTACAGTAATAAAAATTACAGTAATGAATTGATAAAGATAATAAATACAAAAATTAATTATTTTTTAAGAAATAAAGTATTTCTTTTAATTTACAGAGTGATAATATTAGGTGATTTTAATGAATTTGAAAAAAATACAGATGTAAATAAATTTAATATAAAAATAGGAAATAAAACTTTAGTAATGAAATCAGATATAAATAAAGTTAAATCTTGTTGTTTACCCAAATTAAAATATACTTGTGATTATATTTTTGACTCATTTGTAACGCCAAACTTAATTTTAGGTAGCATGGTCCAACCTGCTTCAGATCATATTTCTGTAAAGGCTGAATTAATTTAAAAAGTTTAATCTAATTTTTTTTCCTAATTTTAATTATATAAAAGATGTCTAATGGCGCTTTAACTCAACTTGTAGCTGTTGGTGCTCAAGAAGAAAATTTCTTATCAGAAGAACCTAAAGATAGTATATTTTTAAATAAAGAAAAAAAAATAAATAATTTTGTAAAATCAACATTAAGTATGGAAGCTAGTGGATCAGCAAATTGGGGTAATACAATAAAATTTAAAGTGGAGAAAAAAGGTGATTTATTAAATTCACTTTACTTTGTTGCAAAATTACCAGCTTTGAATAGAAAATATTTAGCTGATACAGGAAGTGAGTATTTTGTAAGATGGGTTGATTATATTGGAAATGTATTGATTGAAAATGTAAAACTTTTTATTGGAGGTCAATTAATTGATGAACAAACAGGAGACTTTGCTCAAATTTATACTGATTTGTATGATGATGATTGGAACAAGTTATGTTTAATTGGATTAGATGACACACTAACAACTCCATCAGATAGTGTTGATTCAACATTTGTATATGTTCCATTACAATTTTGGTTTTGTCAAAAATTACAAAATTCATTACCAATAATAGCTTTACAATATCATGATATTGAAATAGAAATAAAAATTAGAGATTGGGATTCATGTTATCAAGTTCTAGAAAAAAGTACACAAAGTATAGAGGGTTTTAATCACGCTCAATCCTATAATAAAATGACAATTCAACCTTTAGAAGGAGTAAGATTGGACTGTAACTTTATTTATTTAAATAATAATGAAAGAAAAAGAATGGCTCAACAAGAGCATAAATTATTAATAACCCAAGTTCAAAAATTAAAATGTAGTGTTAGCCAAGGCAAAACAGTAGAATTATCATTTAACCACCCTGTAAAAGAAATGTTTTTTTATTTACAAAATAACAACATAAAAAATTTACCAGATCCTTATAATTTCTCATTTAAAAGCGAATACCCAAGTAAAAATATTTACGATGATTATGTATCAACTGTTACTGGTGGATTTACAACATATAATAATTCAATTAAGAGACATTTTCTTGGAGAGGCAAGAATTTTAATAAATGGATATCATAGAGTAGATTGGAGAGATTTTAAATATTACTATTTTCTTCAAAATTATGAAAATTATAGAAACAAGTTAGAACACTATATCTACTTGTACTCATTCAGTGGAAAACCAACAGCTGGTAGTCCAATGGGTAGTCTTAACTTTTCTAGAGTAGATAATGCACAATTACAATTTACAATGAATGATGTCACAAAAAAAACATAATAAAAACTACTTGAGCACTGCAAATCAAACCCAACTTGATGATGAAAATCATAATTTAGTAGCATACGGAGTAAACTATAATTATTTGATTATAAAAGGTGGTATGGCCGGATTAGCTTATAAAACCTAAATAGATTTAAAAAATTAAGTGATTTAATATTAATGTCAACATACAATATTAATGTTAAATCTATTCAAAGTATTTCATCTCCTTCTTCAATAAAAGACGCTCTTCCTTTATCAAAGGAGTTAAATGATAATATAATAGAATGGCGTAAAATTGTATCTAATATAATTTCAGGTAAAGACAAACGTTTTTTGGTAATAGTTGGGCCTTGTAGTGTACATGATCCAGAGGCAGCATATGAGTATTCCAAATATTTGATGTTAATGAAAGAAAAATATAAGAAAGAACTATTTATTGTAATGAGAGTATATTTTGAGAAACCAAGAACAACTATTGGTTGGAAAGGTTTGATAAACGATCCATATTTAGATGAAAGTTTTAAGATAAATGATGGATTAAGAATTGCTAGAGAATTATTAATTAAAATAAATAATTTAGGTATTCCAGTAGCTTGTGAATTCTTGGATGTTTTTACTCCACAATATTATGCAGATTTAGTAACATGGGGAGCAATAGGTGCCAGGACAACAGAATCTCAATTACATAGACAACTTGCATCTGGGTTATCAATGCCTATAGGTTTCAAAAATGGAACCGGTGGCAGTGTTGATATTGCAATTGATGCAGTAATTAGTGCTAATTATAGTCATTGTTTTTTAGGAGTAGAAGAAAATGGAAACGCTGCTATTGTAACAACAAAAGGTAATCTAGATAGTCATATAATTTTGAGAGGTGGAAAAACTGGAGCAAACTTTGATCACGTTTCTATATTAAATATTAAGAAAATGCTGAAAGATAAAATTAAAAACAAGTTGATTGTAGATTGTTCTCATGGAAATTCTGGAAAAATTCATACTAACCAACCAGTTGTTGTTGACTCTTTAATGTCTCAGTACGATAATGGTGAAGATATTATTGCAGGTGTAATGATAGAATCAAATTTGGTAGAGGGGTGTCAAAAATTAGGTAGTGACTTAATCTATGGTAAGAGTATAACTGATGCATGTATTGGATTAGATACCACTAATAAAATTTTACAAAAAATAGCAAATTCAGTAGAAAACCGTCACGGTTCAAATGATAATACTAATTTACTATCAACTTAAAAAAAAGTTGATATTTAACTTCATTCATGCATAAAATTTCTATTTAATGCACGAATTATGGTTTCAAGACAGTTATTATGGATCAAAGTACTCTGCGAATGATCCTCAAGCTAGGCTAGTTGGAGTAAATTATTGTACTTCAGGTAGTCTTATATTTACTTTTAGAGATTCTCAAGATAATAAATATGAGAAATCAAGTAGAGATACTTTAGAAATGTTAATATTAAGCGAATGTTTGTATGGAAGTAAAGTTTGGAAATATTCTGCATCAATTACTCCACTAAGACATACCCATTATAGAGCTTCTCACGGTGTAAGTTTGAAAGTTACAGTTGATGACGCTTGGATTAGTTATTACAAGGATACTTCTGTAGCATTAAAAGTTTATTTTTCACATTACTACAATTCTTTACCATCTTATGGTGGATGGGATTCTTATCCTAAACTAAGAGATATTTCTTATCCCTCGTACACAGATCCAATAGATCAACCAGTTGGATTTAAATTAAATTTGTACCCATATCAAAAAAAATCTATTTCTAAAATGTTGTTAATAGAGAAGAAAGAAATAAATTTAACAGTAAGTTACAATTACAAAATTAAATTTGGAGAAGTGTCAATTAATTTTAATCCACTTGTTGGATCAGTTGATGATAATATGTATGATCATAAGTTAAAAATTACAACAAATGGTGGTATTTTAGCTGATGAAATGGGACTTGGTAAAACTATTACATCTTTGTCATTAGTTGCCCTGAATCCTTGTACTAATAATGAAAGTTTTAAACGTGATTTGATTGTAACAAAAGCAACTTTAATAGTATGTCCTTCTCATTTATCTAAACAATGGGAATCAGAAGTTAAAAAAATATTACCAAAATCAAAAATTATTAGTCTACTTACAAAAAATAGTCACACAAATCTTACCTATCAAAATATCAAAGATGCTGATATTGTAATAGTTACTCATCAATTTTTAATGAACTTTAAATATTATCCTCAATTGAGATTTCAATACTGTACTCCTTCAAATTTCGTTTTTAGTGCTAGAATTACTGCTTTAACTACAGTGCTTCAAGGGTGGAGATCTTCAAATGAAGACATTATGAGTAAGAAATATCCTAATTTAGAACATTTTAATTTTCATAGACTAATAGTTGATGAAGGTCATGAAATCTTTGGTCTTCAATTAAGTAATGCAAGTATGGCTAAATATATGGCTGAATGGCTAGATCAGGTAAAGGCCGATTACAAGTGGTTTGTTTCTGGTACACCTTTTGTCAACTATGATGGCTTAAAAAAGTGTTTCCAATTCATTGATCTAAAATTAAAAGATGCAGAAACCAATCACAGTCTTAGTAATGAGGCTTTTATACATAAAAAATATATTCTTGATAACATCCTATCGAATGTAATGATTAGACATCGTAAAGGTGATGTAGAGAACCAAATTGAAATTCCAGGTTATGAAGAAGATGTAATCTGGGTTAAATTGACAGATTTTGAAGACAAAATATATCAATCAAAGAAATCAAATAGTGTATCAGATACAACATTACAACAATTATGTTGTCATATTTTATGTTCTGATACTACTCAAAAGGTTTTTGGTAATGTTGAGATTGATCTAGAATCAATGCAAGATCACTTGATAGAACATCATAAAAAAGAAATAGAAAAATATAAGACAAAACTAGATAATTTGGTTCAAGATGGAAATCAAGCTTATAATATGATCAAGAAGAATTATACTACAAAGCTTTCTGAATCAAAATATATGTTGGCTATTTTGGAGAAAATGTCCAAACAAGATGAGATAGATTTAGAACAGAATTGTTCAATTTGTTTTGATACAATGCAAAATCCAAGTTTAACATCTTGTGGTCATATGTTTTGTAAGAATTGCTTAGATATGTGTTTGAAAGTTAAAAAATCTTGTCCAATGTGTAAAGCAAATTTAGAAGGTAAAGAAATTTATCTAGTGGAATCTAAGGTCGAAGAAAAGAATGAAGTTGAAGAAACTAACCCAATGATCAAAAAGTATGGATCAAAATTGGGTAAATTGATTTCTGTTGTTAGAAAGTTAGTTACTGATGATAATAACAGAATAATAATATTCTCTCAATGGGACAAAATGTTAAATCTTATTGGCAAAACATTAAGTGATAATGGAGTTGAAAATAGCTTTGTTAAAGGTAATGTTTGGTCAAGAAATGCTGCTATAAGTAAATTTAAAATGGGAAAAGATACAACAGATTCAAATAATAAAGTAATTATGTTATCACTTTCAAATTCTGCATCTGGAACAAATCTAACTGAGGCAACTCATATTATTTTTGTTGAGCCTATAAATTGTAAAAGTGAAGAAGTTAAGGCTATTGAAAGTCAAGCTATAGGTAGAGCTTGTAGATTAGGGCAAAAGAATAAAATTAAAGTCATAAGAATATTAACAAGAGATACTATTGAACAAAATATCTATGATGATATTTATTCAAAGAATCTTGATAAAATTAAAAGAAACGAGATTGTTATTGATAATTCCATAGATATTGAAGTCTAATATATTACTAAATTTGGAAATAATTATCTACATATTGATTTATGATACCATTTAAATCTTGTGTTAAATATTTTTCACAAAGATAATTCACATTATCGTCAATTTCAAACATTTCCACTTCTACTTTTTTTATAATATCACTTGTACATGTGTGTTTAGTAAATTTATTAACATTATCTAATATTTGTACAGAATAAATATTTTTATTATATTCACAATTTAATATATATATTAACTCACCTTCTACATATTCAGTATCTTTATGATTTCCATCATTATAGTAAATACGCGCCATTTTGCCTACAAACATACTATTATCCTTATATTTAGGTCGCCACATTAAGTTTTTAAATACAGTCTAAAAACCTAAAAAAAGAAAGTTCAATTTTATTATAGATCAGTTTTGTTTAATTTTTTCTAAGATTAAACAATGGATTTAATAAGTTATTTTATTCAAGCTATTTTAAAAAGTTTAATTATACCATTAAGAATAATAAGGTTATGTGTTGATAAAGAAGATTTGAATGAATATACTAAGAGAAATAATGAAATTTTAAGACGTATAAGTGAAAATCCGGAAACAATTTTATCTTGGAATATACAAGAAATGTACATTTTTTCGAATGATTATAAAGTTAACAATATTATTGACCAAATATATAGAATAAATTCAGATTTAGTTTGCTTACAGGAAGTTTATGAAGATAGTTCAAAAAAAAGAATTATTAAAGAGTTATCAATTCAATACCCTTATAATTTAATAACAAATACTGAAAAAAAATATTTTATTGGTGAAGATAGTGGTCTTTTAATACTAAGTAAATATGAAATAGAATTAATTAATGAAGTATTGTTAGAAGATTTTACAGATAGTTTTTCAAACAAGTCAATTATTTATTTTAAAATCAGAGATTTAAAATTTGCAACTACTCATTTGAAGTCATTAATTTTTAGTCCTACAACAGATCAAATAAAAAGTTTAACCAAAAAGTCTCCATTTGATGAGTTTATACTAATTGGAGATCTAAATAATTATAATGCTTATGAAGTATTAAAAACCGATAAAAACAACACTTCACTATCAACTAATTATATTTTACCATTAGGATATTTTAATATGAGTATAGATGTTCAAGCATGTCAGATTTATAATAATACTTTTGCAAATCTTATAAGCTACAAACCAGTAGGAGGAATAATAAATTATGGTCTTTATATTTAAACTTTTTCTAAAAGATTATATATGTCACTCGATTTATCAAAAGATTTTACACCTCAAAATGATTTTTTTAATTATGTAAATTATAATTGGATTAAAAAAAATCCAATACCTGAAGATTTTCAAAGATGGAGTATTTTTAATAAATTAAACGATGAAAACAAAAAAAAAATACTTGATATACTAAATGGCTTGAAAGAATTATCTGATTCTAGTAATGAATACAAATCTCTTGAAATATTATTTAATCAGGGAATGAATATAAATACTATAGAAGAAAAATTGCCAATAGATTATATCAAAGAATACTATAATTTAATAAAAAACTCTGAAACTAAAACAGATTTATTAAATGTTGTATTTAATTTACATCTTTTAAATGGAATAAATTTTCCTGTATTATTTGGAGTACATTCAGACTTTGACAATTCAAAAATTAATATATTGTTTTTAGTGACATCCGGTTTATGTTTACCTGATAGAGATTATTATTTTGATTCAGACAAAATAGAATTGGTAAAGAAATACAAAAAATTTATGAAAGATTATGTCCATGCTTTTGGTTTAGAAAACGATAATTTTCTGTTCGAGTCTGTTTATGAAATAGAAAAACAATTAGCAAAAGTAACTTTGACCAAAAGTCAAAAAAGAAACTTGGATTTAATTAACAACCCCACTACATATTCCATACTTGAAGAAAAATACAGTTCTCTACCTTTAAAAAAATTATTTGACTATCTAAAAATTAATAACAAATCAGAAAAGAAAATTAATGTCACAAATATAAAATTTTTAGATACTTACCAAGAAATGTGGGACAATTTAGGTCTTGATAAATGGAAATCGTACTTTATTTGGACCTTTATTTTATCAATATCAGATTATATTAATCAGAATATATACAAATTAAAATTTGATTTTTATGGGACAGCTTTGACTGGTACTCCTAAAATGTTACCTAGATGGAAAAAAGTTATTAATATATGTGAATCTAATTTAGGTAGTCTGATTGGAAAATTATTTGTAGAAAAACATTTTGATAAATCTTCTAAAGTAAAAGCGTTGGACATTGTAAAATATATCAAAGAGGAACTAAAAGATAGATTAAAAAATAATGAATGGATGATATCTAGAACTAAAAAAATAGCATTAGAAAAATTAAGTAACATGAGTATTAAGATTGGATATCCTGAAGTTTATAAGGATTACAATAAATTAAAACTTTCAAAAAGTAATACTTTTTTACAAAATATCTTAGAATCATCAAAGTTCAATGAAAAAATATACTTGGATAAACTTTACAAATTAAAAGATCGAAATGAATGGTTTATGAATGCTCATACTGTTAATGCTTATTATTCACCAAGTAATAATGAGATAGTTTTTCCTGCAGGTATTTTACAAGAACCATTTTTTAGTCAAGAAAGTGATGCAGCGACAAATTTTGGTGGTATAGGATGTGTTATTGGTCATGAAATAACTCATGGATTCGATGATCAAGGCAGAAAATTTGATCAATATGGAAATAAAAAAAATTGGTGGTCAGAGAAAGATAAAAAATCATATGAAACTATTACAAATAAAATTAAATCTCAGTATTCAAACTATACTCTAAATGGTAAAAAAGTAAATGGTGAACTTACTTTAGGAGAGAATATTGCCGATTTAGGAGGTGTATCAATTTCCTATCATGCTTTTTCAAAGTATTTAAATGACAACAAAGAAGAAAATATAACTATTAATGGTTTTACACCTTATCAAAGATTTTTTATTAATTATGCTACGATATGGAGATCAAGTTCTAGAAATAAAGAAATAGAAAAACGATTAAAAATAGATCCTCATTCTCCACCAAATTTCAGAGTTAATGGAGTTCTAACTAATTTCACTGAATTTTATAAATCGTTTAATGTATTAAAGGGAGATAAATTATGGAAACCTGAAAAAGATAGAATTAAAATTTGGTAAAAAGATTAAAAAAATTTTTATTTAATTCTATTTAGTATGAATGATAATATTATTAATTTATGTTTTTCTTATTTAAATTTAAAAGAAGTGAGTGATGTGTTTGAAATATTAAATTTAAAACCCGAAGTAAGAAATTTATGGATATTAGCATTAACAAAACATTTTAAATCTAATTTTTATAATATTAAGGCTAAATTAAATAATTATCAAAATAGATGTGGTGAATGTAATATTTTTTTAAATGGAAATTATTGGTTAAGAAGTGGTATTTTTGATTGTAATTTTTGTAGTCAAAGAAAAGGATTCCACATTTATTTATGCAATGAATGTAAAGGAAAAGAATCTTTTAGAGGTTTAATTAAACACGAAGTTTGTTTTTTTGGGAAACACTCGATAATTGATTATGGTGTAAATTTTTTATCTTAATCTTTTTTCATTTTCTTAAAAGTAAGAAGAATAGGTAATTTATCTTCGTTAATGTTTTCATTGACAAGTATGAAATCATCCAAAACATTTTCACAAAGTTGAACTTTCAATTCATCCCAAGTTATAACCATTATTTGTTTCCAATAAAAATAATTAAAAATATCATCTTTAGGACAATCAATTTTTTTAATTATATCTAATTTTTTTTTACTAGCCAATTTATTTTCCAAATAATCAGATCCTCCCAAAGGAAGAGATGATTTAACTATATCTTCACTTACTCCTGTAATATCCAACAACTCGCTAACTAGATTTTTAAAATCATAATAATTAATATAATTTATTAATTTATAAACCAAGAATACACCTTTTGTAATCTTAATTTTTGATTTTTTAAAATTTTCATATCCATGAATCAGATATTTTAAGAGAGGTAATCTTTCAAATACAATTTCCATTTTTTCTTTTTCAATTAAAAAAGAAAATTGTTTTTTTTTATTATAATTCCACATGAATTTATATCCTATAATGTTCATTAAAAATCTTAATGAATAGATAAGTAAAATATTTTCAATTTTTAATGAAATTAATATTTAAAAAACATTTCTATGGAAATATAATATGGTACAACCAAAATTTATAATTATAATTTTTTTAATAGTTTTATTTGCCTATATGATTTCCATTAATGATGATGAAACAGAAACAGTTAATAAAATCGAAATAAAAGGCGAGAGTCCTGTTGTTGAAAATATGTATGCTCTAGAAAATCTTCCAGAATTTAGAGGACCAAAGAAGATTGAGATTACAAATTTACAGACTATTACGCCACAAGTTTTTTTAAGATATAAATCAATTTGTAATCATTTAGAAAACGATGGTAGAAAAATAAGACATAACAGTATTAGATTTTTAGATAATGTAGCTATTATAAATGGATTCAGATATGGTTTATCTTGTCTAGAATGGCACAAGTCAATAATGAATTGGTACGGACAAGAAGTAGGCTTAGAATTAAGAATTGTTCACTCTTTGGTAGAAAAAAATAAAACAATAATATTTATCATACCTTTATCTCTAGTTGATATTAAAAGGGAAAATTTTGTAGAATTAAGTTACAATAAAAATAAAGAAAATATCCCAACCTTAAATTCTTTAATAACTAAATCAGAGCAAGTACCTTGTTATATTTGTTGTGACCCTAATACAGGGCCTATTGTTAGTGTAAATTTAAAACAAATTGAACCAATAATATTAAATCAGCCTTTTTTTTATAAGTATGATATGAGTGATAGTATAACTTATTATATTTTAAAACCTCAACCTTACGATAGATATATTGGATTGAATATTAGAAGTAAACTAGTAGGATAAAAAAATTGAAAAACATAGAACCTAATACCAATCATTAATTGGTATGTGTACTGTAGTCGAACACAATGAAGTTAAATATTCCCTTCCATCTTTCATTTCCCAAGTAAATAATGATGGCGTTAAATACTATATTAATAGTAATACCCAAGACAAGAAACTTTATGGTTCATTACATGATGTCATTAAAGAAACTTGCGAAGTTGATAAATGGATTGACTGTCCTATCAATAAGTCTAAATTTAAAGTGTGGACAGGTGATATCCTATCTTTGAATTTGTATCTCAAAGATTTTTGTAAAGAAACTTATGAATTTTTACAAAAATCTGAAAACCAAACCGGAGATCTTACACATATATTCGTATATGGAGATTGTTATAGTACCAGAAGAAGATTTAAGTCAGATGTACATCTTCCTGGTAAAAGTTTTTCAACAAAGAAGGAACTTGACGATGAGCTTAAAAAAGTAAATCCAATAAATCCAAATTTGGAAGAGTCATGTCCCAAAGGTCTTGATTGTTTGGTCTGCTCCAGAGTACCATGTGGTTATAATCATGTGGGAATTTCTCTCTGTCGATATGAAAAGTCACCAACACTAAGATGTACAGATCGAAACTGTAGATTCAATCATTTTGAGGGCAGAAGAAATTGGATAATTGATCAGAAAATTTCGTACTTAAACTTACAAAAAGAGAAAGCTTGCAAAGTTGTGAACAAGCTTCCTGGACCTTTTCCTAATGTTGATGTAGATACAGCCAAAAAAGATAGGAAAAATGAAGCTCCAAAGAAACATTCTAATCCTTTTGTATTAAAGGATGATAACAACTCTAAATCTATCATAGGATCTAATGAATCTCAAAAGTCTGATGGATCTCGTAGTTCTGTTGAATCTATTAATTTCAATAAAAGTATAATTCAGGTATCATCGATGAATTCCACAAGTTCAAGTAGAATGAGACAAATGGAGATTATAATGGCTAGTAAAGCTAAAAAAGAGGAAGCTATTTACAATAAAGTTAGTGATGGTATCAGAACTCCAGATAAAGTTAAAAACTATGAAAATACTACTAGTAGAACTAATAGTATTGACATTCCTAATAATTCTGGTAATAAAAAACCTCATAGAGTAAAAAGTTATGACAAGTTAAACAAGTTGGATACTGGTATGAAAACCCCTGAGCGAGTAAAAAGTTGTGACAAGTTAAACATGTTGGATACTGGTATGAAAACACCTGAACGAGTAAAAAGTTATGACAAGTTAAACAAGTTGGATACTGGTATTAAAACCCCTGAGCGAGTAAAAAGTTGTGACAAGTTAAACAAGTTGGATACTGGTATGAAAACACCTGAGCGAGTAAAGAGTTATGACAAGTCAAACAAGCAGGATAAAGGTAACAGAACACCTGAACGTGTTAAAAATCATGACAAGTCAAACAAGTTTGACAGGAGTAAATCATCAAAAACAAATGCATGGACAAACAAGGAAGAAAGTTTTGTTGATATCTTCAATAGTGATAAATATGGTCATTTTTAAGGATTTTTCTTATTTTAAAAAAAAGTTGATTAAATATTAAGATAATTTAAATTATTTATATTATGGCATTTATGAGATTAAATAAAGAATTGAAGCAAATTAATAATCCTAAAGAAAGTAATTATTTTTACTCAGTAACTCCTAATCCTGATAATTTTCTCGAATGGGAATTTGTATTAATAGGACCACCTGAAACTCTATATGAGGGAGGAATTTTTAAAGGGAAAATTAATTTTCCAGTAGAATATCCCAATAAGCCACCAAAGTTAAAGTTTTTAACAGAAATGTATCATCCTAATATTTATAAAACAGGTGAAGTTTGTATCTCAATTTTACACGAGGGAACTGATCAATATGGTTATGAGGATGTAGGATTAAGGTGGAATCCTAGTCATAGTGTTAATTCTGTTTTAATGAGTATTCTAGCAATGTTAGGGTGTCCAAACTTTGATTCACCTGCTAACTTAGATGCATCAGTTGAGTGTAAGGATAAAATAGAATCGTACAAGTTGAAAATTTACAAGTTAGTAAGTTTAACTCAAAGATAAAGTTTTTAATTAAAAACTTATTCACATACTTAGTAATATGTTAATTAAATTACCAATTATTAAGAATGATTATATTGATATTATAAATTTTTCAATAACTAGATTCGAGAACAAGTTTTTGATTAAACCAATAAAATCATGTACATCTGATAAGTTTGAGATACCGATAACAAATAAAGAATTTTGTATGAATAAATTCACTGTTAATTTTCCTTTAGAAATTATGGTAATTGACAAGTCTCATTTGTTCTGCAAGTTCTTCTTTGTAATTGCTTTATCTAATGGTTTTGATTGTGAATTAAATTTTTTTAGTAATCTTTTAGAACACATAAAAAAAACTGACAAGAAATTAAAATTTATTGATTTAAACTATATAAAATCGAATGTTAAGAATATAGTAAAAAAATGCAATTTACGAATTGAAAATAAAAAAAAATTTGAGTCATTTGAAGATATGAAAATTTATATAGATGATCAATTAAATTTCTCAATAAATTTTATTTATTTATTAATTTATATTTACAATGATTATACTAATAAGGATTTTAAAAACAGTGATATGGGAGAATTTGTACCTAAGAAAATAATATCTTGCTTCAATATTATAAAAAGCTTTAAGCTTAAATTCAAAGGCAGTGAAAATTATTCATTAGTAAATCATATTGAAAATTTAAAAAATGATTCTAAAGATGCCAAAAATATAAAAAAGGATCATTATTATTTTCTTAAATTAAAAGATTCAAAAGTAATAAAGATGAAAATAATTAATAATTTAAATGATTCAGTAGTATCAAATGATTTAAGATCAATAGAGAAGAGTTCATGCAAGATTCTAAACTATAATCCTAAATATGACAATCACTTAAATTTTAATTACTTTTTGAAGGAATTATTAAAATATGATTATGATTTAAAGCTCTTGATAAGTTACAAATTATTTAAAAAAGATGATAAAGATATTTGCAATATTATTAACTTTATATACAAAGATAATAAAAATTTTATTTTTTTGTCATCTTTAAGAAATTTAGATTACACTTTTAATAATTTAGATTTTGAATATTATAATAAAAAAGATTTAAATTTAGAAATGAAAATATTAGAGGATGGATATATAAATAACGAATATATGTATTTTTTAACAAACAAATATAAAGATGATAAGGATAAGAAAATAGAAATTCTAAGAATTTTATTTTTGAAATATAATTTTCCTTTAACTTTTAATAAGAAGAAATTAAATGATAATTTTGAGATGATTATGTATTTTTCTTTATTAAACTACGAAGATTTGATAAAAGTTGTTGACGTTGACAAAGTTTATCTTGAGAACTACATTCTGGATCTAGTTCCAGTAAAGTTAAAAAATCTTTATTTTAATTTACTTAAGACTTACTATCAATTAGCAAACAATTCATTAGAAAATATAACTTATAATTTCAAGTATTATCAAGATTACATATACATTTATGTGGTAAAGAATATTATTCAAGATAATACTATATTAACATCATTGTTTAAAAAACACGAGATGTATTATAAATTAGTTAATGTTTATCGAAAAAATTTTATACTAAACCAATTAATTTTAGAATTAAATTGGGAAAACATTTCAATCAAACTAAGTAATTTAAGTTATGTTTTTAAAAACACAGATCTCATTTTTTATCAAAATAAATTAAATAGAAACTTGTTCCCAGATTCGATAGATTATAAAATAAAAGGTATTATATTAGATAAATTTAGTATGTATAAATATTTGAAGCAGGAAAAAGATTTTATAAAATGGACCAAGTTTATAAAACATTATATTAGTGAATTATATGAAAAATCTATTTCTATGTCCAATGATGATATAATTTCATTAGGAAAGTTAATTTTTAAACTTTACGAGCTCAACTCTCAGGATTTAAAAGATAAATTTTATATAGACTTGATTGATTTTTGTCAGAAGAATAAAAAACTAATATTAATAAATAATAGAATTAATTTGATGATTAAAGAGAAACTTCCAGGTTTAAAATGTCAGCTCAATTTAGGATATTTTGCCAAACATCTAAACTTTAACAACATTGAGAACAAAATAGAAATTAGTGAGGACAAAATAGTATCTGATGTTAAGCTAGAATTAAAAACTGTTACCAAGAAATATTATAAATATAAAGGTAAATACATAAAATCGAAAGGAATAAATTCATCAGTAACAATATAAAAAAAATTGATTTACACTTATATTAACCTCTATATATTTTTTATAATGCAAATTTTCGTAAAGACATTGACTGGGAAAACTATTACCCTTGAGGTAGAAGCTTCAGATTCTATTGATAATGTGAAGCAAAAAATTCAAGATAAGGAAGGAATTCCACCTGATCAACAACGTTTGATCTTTGCTGGTAAACAGTTGGAAGACGGAAGAACTTTATCAGATTATAATATTCAGAAGGAAAGTACCCTTCACTTAGTTTTGAGATTGAGAGGTGGTGCTAAAAAATCCATATAATAATCTCTTTGTGAAATCCTTCAAGTAAAGCTCTGCTTAACCTTTTAATTTTTCTAATATTAGAAACTATTTTTTTACTATAAATAAAATATATAATATACTTTATTTATATTGATGATATCAAATAATAAATTAAGTTTTAATTTGAACGATGACAAAGTACCAATTCAAACAATAAATTTTGGTGGAACAGATAGTTTCGTTATTGGAAATGATTCAAACCATGAAATGTACTTGGATAAACAAAGGTATGATACCAGTATTATGAACTTAGAAAAAAACATGAATGCAGTGAGAGAAAATATTTATTCTCTGAATAAAAAATATGATTCAAACCAACATAATCAAGATATTCTATTAAGTTTTAACACATTAGAAGAAACTGTTCAAAAAATGACTTTAGATTATAAAGATCTTAACGAAAAGGTTGACATTGTTAGCAATAATAAAAATGAAAAATCTATAGAAAAATTAGAAAGTCAAGTTGAAATTCTAACAAGTAAACTAAATGAACAAATTCAAATTAATGATAAACTTCAAGTAGACATTGGTAATAACATTTATAAAATTGAAGATGATATTGATTATCTTAAGAGAAACTATTTTGTTGAAAAAAGATTAGAAATGATTGATGGAGAAGAAAAAAAATCACCTGATAGTAATGTTATACCTGATCCTATTTTAAATAAAATAAATGATCT
>MDTB01070825.1_pt1 | contig 19745 bp, 18 predicted proteins | sample 811161 | NCBI WGS metagenome assembly MDTB01 (sample SAMN05326650, study PRJNA326480) | marine metagenome | isolation source: seawater | place: Mediterranean Sea | collected 2009 | reverse complement strand
ACCTAAAATAAATATTGAAAACAATGCGAGTAAAGTGGTAACAGATGTAATAATTGTACGAGCTAAAGTTTCATTAATTGACAAATTTGCGATATCGCTAATATCTAGTTTGTGAAATTTACCTAAATTTTCTCTAATCCTATCATAAATTACCACTGTATCATTCATTGAGTATCCAACAATTGTTAGTACCGCAGCAATTATTGAGAGATTTATTTCTAAAGATAAAAGTGAAAAAATACCAAGTGTGATTATAACGTCATGAAATAATGCAATAATAGAACCTATACTAAATTGCCATTCAAATCTTACCCAAATATAAAAAAGCATAGCTGCTAAGGATAAAGAAATAGCTAATACACCAGACTGTAAAAGCTCAGCACTTACTTTTGGCCCAACATTTTCCACTCTTCTAAAATTAACTTCTGAATTTAAATTCTCTGATAAATTTTTTTTTATTTCTGGAATAAGTTTGTTATTATTGCCTGTTTGTTCGACTTTGATTAAGAAATCTCCTTCTTTACCAAATTTTTTTACATTTACATCACCTAGTTCCATATTTTTTAGAACATCTCTTATTGCAGAAACTTCTATATTATTGGATCTTAACTCAATAAGAGTGCCTCCTTTGAAATCAATTCCATAGTTCAATCCTTTAATTGCAATAAGAATTACACTAATACTAAAAAATAATGCTGAAAAAATATTAGCATACTTAAATTTTGATGAAAAATTATAATTTAGCATTAAATCTTAATCTCCTTATCTTTGATATTTAAAACTATCATTGAAGTAAGGTGCCTTGCTAAAAAATAAGCTGTAAAAAGAGTAGTGATGATTCCAATTCCTAAAGTAATAGCAAAACCTTTCACGGGACCTGAGCCAAAAGCAAATAATATTATTGCAGCAATTAAAGTAGTTATATTTGCGTCTAAAACTGTAATTTTAGCCCTTGAATAACCTGAGTCAAAAGCATGTATAATTGATTTTTCAGTTTTTAATTCTTCTCTAATTCTTTCAAAAATTAAAACATTAGCATCTACTGCCATTCCAACCGTTAAAATTATGCCCGCAATACCTGGTAGAGTTAAAGTAGCTTCTAAAATTGTAAGCACTCCAATTAACATTAGTAAATTTGCGATTAGAGCTGTGTTAGCAATTAGTCCAAAAACCCTATATTTATAGAGCATAAATAAAATTACTAAGATAAATCCTATAATAAGAGAGGTGATACCAGATTTAATTGAGTCTTCTCCTAAATCTGGGCCAACTGTTCTCTCTTCTACAACAAGTAATGGTGTTGGCAAAGCTCCGGATCTAAGTAGTAAAGCTAGATCAGTTGCTTCTTGAAAAGTAAAATTCCCTGAAATCATCCCATTCCCTGAAGTGATAGGCTCATTAATGTTTGGTGCACTAACTATTTCACCGTCTAAAACTATAGCTAATCTTTTTCCAACATTGTCAGTAGTGGCTCTACCAAATTTTTGTGCTCCCAATCTATCTAATGTAAAAGATACTGTAGGTTCATTATTTTGATTTTGAATACTAGGTTGGGCATCAATTAAATTTTCACCGCTCATTACAATTCTTTTACTGATATTAAGTTTTTCTCCGTTTTCAGAAATAAGCATATCTGTACCAAATTCATTGTTGTCAGTTACGAGCCTAAAATTTAATTGAGCTGTTTTGCCTAATAAAGCTTTTATTCTTTCAGGTTCTTTTAGTCCTGGTAATTCTACAAGAATTCTTTTTTCACCTCTTTGTAGAATTGTGGGTTCTTTAGTTCCCACATCATCGATCCTTCGTCTTACTATTTCAATTGATTGTTTTAAAGCAGAGTTGTTAATTGTAAGCAAACCATATCTTGAAAAAAATATTTCAATTATATTATTTCCAATTAATTTATACTCTAATTCATATGACCTGTAATTATCGATATAAGGGTTGACTAAATTATCTTTTCTTGAATTAAATAATAAATCAAATTTTTCGATATTGTCTAATGATAAAATTAATTTTTTTTTATTAATCTTAAAATTTTTAAAATTTATATCATTATCTTTTAGCAATTTCTTTATAGGTATAACTTTAGATTGAATTTTTTCCTCAACTAAACTATCTGAATTAATTTCTAATAATAAGTAGGAACCACCCTGAAGATCTAATCCTAAATTAATTTTTTTTTTTATAAATTGACTATCATTATTTTGAAAGTTTAAAAATGAAAATGCAGATATTGTTAAAAATAATAGATAGATAATTAAAACGTTTATTTTAGAAAAATTTAACACGAAAAAGAATTATTTTTTAATTTCTTCTTTTTTTAGCAAACTTGTTATTGTAGATCTAATTATTTGAACTTTTGTATCATCGCTTATTTTAACTTCAATACGATCATCTTCCATTACTCGATCGACAATACCTATTATTCCTCCAGAAGTAATTACTTCGTCACCTCTTTTTAAAGACTCTACCATTGCTTTATGGTCTTTAACTCTTTTTTGCTGAGGTCTTATTAGAAAAAAATAAAAAATTATAAAGATTAATATTAATGGTATAAATTGGGCTATTCCTTGTCCGCTCATTGAAGGATAATTATATGAAAAACTTTAGATAAACAAGTAAATTATAATTATATTTTTTCTAGATTATTCATGTATTTTTTTAATACATTGGGTACATTTATTGAGCCATCCTCATTTTGATAGTTTTCTAATACAGCTATCATCAATCTTCCGACTGCTAAGCCAGATCCATTAAGTGTTCCTACATATTCATTCCCGCTATCTGTTTTATATTTTGCTCCCATTCTTCTAGCTTGGAAAGAACCGCAAGAAGAACAGCTAGATATTTCTCTATATTTATTTTCTGACGGTATCCAAGCCTCAATATCATAGGTTTTTTCAGCACTAAATCCCATATCTCCTGAAGAAAGTAATAATACTTGATAAGGTATTTCTAATTTTTCAAGAATATTTTCTGCACAATTTAACATTCGTTCTAATTCATCTAAACACTTATTAGGTTCAACAATACTTACAAGTTCAACTTTATAAAATTGGTGTTGTCTGATCATGCCTTTTGTATCTTTTCCATAACTTCCTGCTTCTTTCCTAAAACATGGTGTTGATGCTACAAATCTTTTTGGTAATAATTTTTTTTCAATTATTGATTTTCTTACTAAATTAGTAAGAACAACCTCTGCTGTTGGAATTAAAAATTTTCGTTGACCAGAGTTATCGAATTTTATTTCAAATTGATCATCTTCAAATTTTGGAAGCTGGCCGGTTCCAAACATTGTTTCCTCGTTAACAATTAAAGGTGGAGATATCTCGGTATATTTGAAGTTATTTACGTGTGTATCTAGCATAAAGCTTATAAGCGCTCTCTCTAGCATTGCAAATTTATCTTTCAACACAACGAATCTTGAGCCAGACAATTTAATTGAGGTTTCAAAATCAATATTTCCACTTTCTGAACCCAGCTCAACATGAGATCTAACTTTAAATGAAAATTTTTTAATATCTCCCTTTTTTTTAATTAATTTATTAGATTTTTCATCTTTTCCAACAGGGACATCATCATTAGCAAAATTTGGAAGGGAGAAAATTATATTATTTAACGCACTCTGACTTTCATTTTGTTTTATTATTAAGTCTGAGATTTCTTTAGAAATCTTTTTTGACTTCTCAAAATGAGATTTATTTTTTGATTGGGATAAAGATTTTTTTTTCTGCTCCAGCTTTTCTTTTTTATTAATTAAATCTCTATTAACTAAATCTATTTTATTAAAATTTTCAACATCAAAATCTACATTTCTATCTTTAAATTTTTTTTTTAAATTATTTGAATTTTTTCTTAAATCTTTTAAATTATGCATCTTTTAAATTTTCTTTTTTTTTATTTTCAGTGAATCGAACTGTTATTATAGATAATTCATAAAGTAATAATAAAGGTATTGCTAGACCTACTTGTGTGATTGGGTCTGGCGGTGTCAAAATAGCTGCTAAAGTAAAAATAATTACAATTACGTATCTTCTAGTATTTTTAAGATATTGCGAATTTACTACACCGACTCTCGCAAGTAAATTTAATAATATTGGTAGCTGAAAACTTATTCCAAATGCAAAAATCAATCTCATTATTAATGATAAATATTCATTAACTTTTGCTTCTAATTGAATTGGTAAACTCGTGTTTGATCCCATTGTTTCAAAAGATAAAAAAAATTTTATAGCCAAAGGCATAACTAGATAGTAGACAAGCATTCCACCAAACAAAAAAAGGATGGGTGTTAAAATTAAGTAAGGCAGTAAAGCTCTTTTCTCATTTTTATACAAGCCAGGTGCTATAAATTTATAAATTTGAATTAACAAAACCGGACTTCCTAGAAAAATCGCTGCAAAAAAAGCTACCTTTAAATAAGTAATAAAAGTTTCATGTAGCGCAGTAAAAATTAATCTTCTAGAAGTAGAGTCATTTTTTACTGCTTCTGCATATGGATTGACTAAAAATGAATAAATATGTTCAGCAAATGTATAAGATAAAACAAATATAACAAAAATAAAAACAATCGATTTAATTAGTCTTGAGCGTAACTCGACAAAGTGACTTGTGAAAGAATTATTATCACTCATTGTTCTTTTTATTATTCTTGTTGTTGTTTTCTTTGGAGTTATCTATATCTTTTTCAATATCAATATTATCTGTAACTGAATTTACTTCTCTCTGAAAGTTACTAAGTGTATTCTTTAGTTTACCAAAATAAGATCCAATTTTTTTCAAAGCTATTGGGAATTCTTTGGGACCTAAAACTAATATAGAAATTATAACTATCGCTAAAATCTCTAACCAACCTATTTGAGGCATATTAGATTACTTATTTTCAGAATTTGAGTTATCTGAGTTATTGTCTGTAGTATTATTTTCAGATGAATTTTCATCTGACATACCTTTTTTGAAACTTTTAATCCCCTTGGCAAGATCACCCATAATGCTAGAGATTTTACCTTTGCCAAAAAGTATAACTATTAAAATTGCGATTATAATTATGCCTGTCCAACCAATATTTCCCATAGTAGTTTTATATACGATAATTTAGCTTAAATAAATACGTTTATTTTTCTTCCTCTGGAGCTTTTTTAATAACCTCATCTATTTCCTCATAAATATTATTTTGTTTTTCATTAATTGACTGTTCTTTAAAAAATTTACCAGTACCAAATATAGTTTTATCAATAGTTGAGGTATCAATAAGGCCAGCAGATCCAAGTTCATCAATTGTAGGTAGATCTGATAATTTTTGTATATTGAAATGATTTAAGAAATTTTCAGTTGTGGCATATTGTATTGGTTTTCCTGGTACATCTTTTCTGCCCGCATGTCTTACCCAATTTAATTCAAGTAACGTTTCAAGAGTATTAGTTGCAAATGAAACACCTCTTATTTCCTCTATTTCAGATCTGGTTACTGGTTGGTGATAAACAATGATAGCTAAAGTTTCAACCGTGGCTTTAGATAGTTTTCTTTGCGTAGATTTTTGTAAAGACATCATCTTGGAAAGATCCTCAGCGGTTCTAAAAGACCATTTATTTTTAATACAAATTAAATTTATTCCTCTATTTTTATAAATTTCTTTAATGTTTTCTAAAGTTTTTTTAATATTTGTATTAGTTTGAATTCTTTTTTCAATGGTTTCAACATCTAAAGGTTCAGAGGCAGAAAATAGTATTGCTTCAACTTGTCTTTCTAATTTAGTTGGTGATGATGGAAATTTTATAATATTATTTTTTTTTTTATTGGGCATGTTAGGATTTCTTAATCATAAGTTTATCAAATATTTTTTCTTGGGATATCTCTGTTACACCTTCTTTTGTTAGTTCTAAGCATGCAGAAAAAATACCTGCTATACCTGTTTTGTTCATTTTGTTTTTTAAATAAAAATTTGGAATTAAATCAACAATATTTTTCCAATTTTGAATTTTATCTAAATTATTTTTAATCAGCTTTATTCCTTCTTCAGTAGTTAAAACTGGTAATTTAGGAATGCTGATATTTTGGAATGTTTTTTGCATTTGTACCCCAGCATAACTCTTAAGCAATTCATATAATGAAACATCATAAACTGGAGTATTGATTGATCTAATACCTCCTTTCATTCCTCTTGTAAAAATATGAACCCCTAATCTTTTTTTTTGTATCATCTGATCTGACAGTATTCTTATTAGTTCAAGTTTTTTGAGTTGTAATTTTAACTTTTGAGCAACTTCTAAAGCTTTAAAATCATCTTCGTCGTCCTCTGGAAGAAGTAATTTTGATTTTAAATAAGCTAACCATGTTGCCATAAGTAAATATTCTGATGCGGTTTCTAAATTTAAATTTTCACTTTTTTTTATAAATTCTAAGAATTGGTCAGCTAATTTGGTGATTGAAATTTCTGCCAAATCAACTTTTTGTGACTTAGCTAAATCTAATAATATTTCTAATGGGCCGCTATAATTAGGAATATTAACTGATATTTTATTTATATTATTTGATTCCATAAATAATTTTACCCTAAAAATTTGTAAATTTCCGATGTTTTTTTTGAGGTAAATTTATCAATATAAGGAACCGATTTTATCAATTTAAAGTTGTCTCTGATATTGCCTGCACAATATAAAACTAAATTACACCCAGCCGCTAAAGATTTTTTTGCATTTTTAATTAGATCGTATTTTAATGCCTTCATAGATATATCATCAGACATCAAAATACCCTTGTAACCTATTTTTTTTCTTATTATTGTTTTAATTATTTTTTTAGAAAAAGTTGAAACGTTTTGAGGATCAATTTTTAAGTAGAGTATGTGTGCTGTCATAGCAAGTTTGGCAGAATTGAGCTTAAAAGGGTAAAAATCAGTTTTATTTAAAGATGTTTCGTCTAAATTTACTCTTGGTAATATTAAATGACTATCTTTTGTAGAACATCCATGGCCCGGTATATGTTTTATAACGGTTAAAATTTTTTGGGCGTGACACTCTTTTATTGTCAATTTTCCAAAATATTTAACAATTTCTTTATTTTTTGAAAAACTTCTCTTTCCTATAATAGAATTAGTGTTGTTTCTTAAAACATCAAGTACCGGGATAGTGTTAATATTGATTCCAATTTTCCTTAAATTTTTGCATAAAGATTTTAAATAAGTTTTATACATAGAGGCGGCAACATATTTATCTAATTCAAAAAGTTTTCCAAAAAAATTTGCATTGATATAATGATCAAAAATAGCATTTAACCTTGATACTGTTCCTCCCTCTTCATCAATTAATATTGGAAATTTTTTATTTTTTGAATATTTTTTTATGTCGTGAATTAGTTTTTTTGTTTGTTTTATCGTTTTTATATTTCTTTTAAATAAAATTATACCCCAGGGTTTTTCTTTTGATAAAAGCAATTTTTCTTGAGTACTTAATCTAAAACTTTTAATACTAATAATTAAAGCTTTTTGTTTCATTTTGATTTCAGTAAATTCCAAAAACTTCTTGGTTTATCATTATTAATTTTATTTGAGAAACCATCATTAAATTCTATCACATTGTTAGTGTCATTTTCTAAAATCGGCAAATTTGAAATTTTTGTGTTAATGATCTGATCTATATTGTTCCTATTAAAATCCTTAATTTCGATATTTTTTTTAGAAGAATAATATTTATAGGTTATAAAAAAAAAAAGTTAAAATCAATAAAAGGAAAAATATATTTAGAACTTTAATCATCACATTTTTTTTGGAAGTGATACACCTAAAATTCCCATCCCATTTTGAATTACTAAAGCGACAAGGTTAATTATTATTAAAATTTCTTTTCTTTTAATTTTTTCATTCTCAATGAACTTATAATCTTTATTCTCATTACCTTTGCTCCAATAGGCGTGAAATAAAGTTGATAGTTCATACAAATAAAAAGGAATTTTATGTAGATCAAAATTTCTTGATGCTGACTCAATAATTTTAGGCCACTCAAACACTTTTCTAATAATTTTTTCTTCCATGTGATTAAAGTCAGGATTGTTATCTTCCAAATCAACTTTTTTAAACATCTTTAAATTTAAAGCTCTCAACAAAGAATTAATTCTAGCATATGCGTACTGAACGTAAAATACTGGATTATCTTTTGTCTTTTCTTTTACTTTATCAAAATCAAAATCTAGCTCAACATCATTGCTTCTATTAAGCATCATAAATCTAATCTGATCTTTTTCAACTTCGTTCAAAAGGTCTTGGGCTGATATAAAATCTCCAGCTCTTTTTGACATTTTAAAAGGTTTGCCATTTTTATAAAGTTTTACTAGTTGGCATATTTTACAATTAAGTGTTATTTTATTTTCTGATAAAGCTGAAACTGCAGCTGTAATTCTTTTTACATAACCTGTATGATCGGCACCAAGAATATTAATTAAATTTTCATAACTTCTATTAACTTTATCCATATGATAAGCAACATCATTTGCAAAATATGTCCAAGATCCATCATTTTTTTGAAGAGCTCTGTCAGTATCATCATTAAATAGTGTTGATTTAAAAATTAATCTTTTAACTTTTTTCCAATTATCATTAACCTCTCCTTTCGGCGGCTGAAGAAAACCTTCTTCAACATAGTTTTTTTCTCTAAGTTTTTGAACCGCTTTATCAACTAAATTTTGATTAACAATTTGTGTTTCTGAAAAGAAATTATCATGTGAGATACCGAGAAGCTTTAAATCACTTTTAATTAATTCCATTGAGGCTTTTAAAGACTCTTTTTTAAGAAAATTAAAGTTTTTTTCGAAATTATTAAAATCTTGTTTAGGATTTTCTTTTAATATTTTTTCTGCAATATCTTTTATATATATGCCTGGATACAGATTCTCTTTATTAGGAAATTTTTTTTTATTCGTTATTTCTATTATTCTATAGTATATAGACTCAACAAAATTTTTAATTTGATTGCCATAATCATTAATGTAATATTCTTTTGTCACTTCATTACCGTTAAACTTTAATAAATTAGATAAAACATCACCATAAATAGCACCTCTGCAGTGGCCAACATGCATCGGTCCAGTTGGATTAGCTGATACAAACTCAATATTATAAGTTTGATTATTTTTAGTAGAACCGTAAGTCTTGCTATTGTTTATGATTGAATGGATATTGTTCATTAAAGTAGATTTAGAAAGCTTAATGTTTAAAAAGCCTGGGCCAGCGATTTCTACGTTTGAAAAACTGGAAATTTTATTTAAAAAAATATCTTTTAATTTTTGAGCTAATAATTTTGGATCTATTTTATTTTTTTTTCCAAGAACCATTGCAATATTGCAAGATAAATCAAAGTTAAATTTCTCAGGAGGTATTTCTAGATTTATTCCCTCTAAATTATCTAACTGATTTAGCTTTAATTGATCTTTATTGGATAAAATTAGATCTTTAATTTCAGCTAGATGATGTTCAAAAATATTCATTTTATTTGATTGTATAGATTTATTGCATATCTATCAGTCATACCAGCTATAAAATCACTGATAATACGCTCAATATTTAAGTTGCTATATTTTTTTGTATTTATAAATTTTCTTGGATTTTTTTTTATTTTTATAAATAATTTTGTTATTATTTTTCTACCATAATTAGTTTTAGAACTAACCTTTTGATTAAAATACATTTTATTTTTCAAGAATTTTTTAATTTGTATATCAAATCTTTTCATATTATCAGAGAATGATACTAATTGATTTTTATTCTTATAAATATCGTTCAAGTTTTTTACTTTATAAATATTAATATTTTTTTTAGTTGTTGATATTACGTCTTTAACCATTTCGTTAATTATTTCTCTAACGATCTGTCTGATTACTAAATCTATAGAATATTTTTTCAATTTTTTTTTATGTGTAACAATTATTTTATTGAGCACTGGTATATCTTTTAAGTGATCTAAATTAAATAAATTAGATTTTAAACCATCTTCAAGATCATGGCTATTATATGCTATATCATCAGAAATAGCGGCTATTTGTGCTTCTAAGGATGAGTTTAACGAAAAATTAATTTTTTTTTTAAAAAAATTTTTTCCCAGTATTTTGTTGAATTTTATAGGATCTTTAACAGGACCGTTATGTTTGATTAAGCCGTCAAGAGTTTCAATTGAAAGATTTAGTCCTTTAAATTTATAATATCTATTTTCTAAAATAGTTATAATTCTTAAAGTTTGTATATTATGATCGAAACCTCCATAATTTTTCATACAATTATTTAAAGCTTCCTCACCAGCATGTCCAAACGGGGTGTGGCCTAAATCATGCGCTAAACTTAACGTTTCAGATAAGTCTTCGTTAAGATTAAAATATTTAGATAAAGTTCTAGCTATTTGTGACACTTCAAGAGAATGAGTTATTCGTGTTCTAAAATGATCTCCTGTCGTGTTAACAAATACCTGTGTTTTATGTTTAAGTCTTCTAAATGCAGTAGAATGAATAATTCTATCCCTATCTCTCTGAAAATCGTTTCTTAAACCAGTTTTTTTCTCCTTAAAAAATCTACCCTTTGAATGTTCTGGAACAGCTAAATTAGATAATTTGTCTTTCAATTTTTTTTGCATGATGACGTGATAGATTATATACTAGTTATGAAACGTTTATGGAAAAAAAATTAAGTTTTACAAACCAAGCATTAAATCAAATAAATAAAATTGCTATTGGTAAAAATAAGAAATTCTTTAGAATCACTGTACAGGGTGGTGGGTGCTCAGGATTCAAATATAGCTTTGGTTTCGACTCAAAATCAAATGAAGATGATGTAATTTTTAATAAAACAATAATTGATAAATTCTCTCTGGAAATTATTTCTGGCTCAATTATAGATTTTAAAAAGGAAATGATTGGTGAGTCTTTTGTTATTAATAATCCTAAAGCAACAGCTTCGTGTGGTTGTGGGTTATCGTTCTCGGTTTGATGAAAATTATCTCCTGGAACGTAAATTCTGTAAGAGCAAGAATTGATAATATTAAAAATTATATAAAAGACTCTTCTCCGAATATTTTATTATTACAAGAGATCAAGACACAAAATGAAAATTTTCCCACAAATGAATTTGAAAAACTAGGATATAAATCTTATATTTTTGGTCAAAAGAGTTATAATGGGGTAGCTATCGTAACTAATCATAAATTAGACAATATAAATACTGAATTTATTAAAGATGACTTAAAACAATCCCGTATTATTTCAGGTGAGATAAGAATAAATCAGAAGAAAATTGATTTGATAAATATTTATGTACCTAATGGAAATCCAGTAGATACAGATAAATATGAATATAAAAAAAAATGGCTTAAAAAATTTATAGTTAATATAAAAAAAAAACTAATCATAAATCCAAACTTATTAATTGCCGGTGATTTTAATATAATTCCTGAAGAAATTGATGTTCATGATTTTAAAAGATATGAAAATGATGCTTTAGGAAGATTAGAAATAAGAAAAAAATTTAGAGAATTAATAAATTTAGGATTTAAGGACATTTACAGATTATTTTACAAAAAAAAACAGGAATATACTTTTTGGGATTACTTTGCTGGCTCTTGGCAAAAAAATTATGGTATGAGAATAGATCATTTTTTACTATCTAATAATCTTATTGATAATGTTACTTCGATTAATATTAATAAAAAACCTAGATCTAAAACTAAACCTTCAGATCACACACCAATAGAACTAGTAATTAATTAACTCTTCCATAGACATCTTGGTATCGGACAATGTCCGACTCTTTTAAAATTGAACCGACCTGTGCTTCGATTATTTTTACAGGTTTTTTACCCTGATTTTCGATACGATGTTTTGCACCTAAAGGTATAAAAATATTTTCGCCGGGCTTTAGTAATAATTTTTTATTATTAAGTGTAATTTTAGGAGTACCCTGAGTTACAACCCAATGCTCAGCGCGATAGAAATGTTTTTGAAGACTTAAAATTCCCTTAGACTTGACAAATAATTCTTTTATTAAAAAATTTTTTCCATAATATAAATTTGTATATTTACCCCATGGGCGATAAAAAATATTTTTTTTCTTTATATAATTTTTCTTTTTTTTATCATAAATCTTACATATTTCTTTCCAACTTCCGAGATCTGACCATGGTATATTAAGATTAATTGCGTTAATATTTTTTGTTTTTTCTAAAATTGCATAATCAAAGGATATTGACTTGCTTTTTTTAAACGCATTTTTATTCAAAAAATAAACATTATTTCTATATTTCGATTGAGAAACGGCTTGAAGACAATTTTTATAAATAGATTTTTGATATTTTTTAAAATTATTTATAATTGAGTCTTTCCTTAAAAAAAACATTCCTGAATTCCAATAAGCATTTTTACTGATAATTTTTTTGGCTGTAGGAATATTGGGTTTTTCTATAAATTTTAAAACTTTAAAAATCTTTTTTGTTCCTTTTTTAGTTAGAAAATAACCAAACTCGCTTGATGGAGTTGTAGGTTTTATACCAAAAATGAAAATATTTGTTTCACTTAAAAACTTTTTGTATGTTTTTATAGATTGGTTAAATTGGTTATTTTTTTCAATTAAATGATCAGATGATAAGAAAACTAAAGGTTGATTTATAGGTATATCATTTATTAACGCAGCACTTAAAATAGCTGATGCGGTATTTTTTTTTACAGGTTCTAAAACAATTTTGTACTTTTTAATTTTTTTTATTTTGAGATGCCTCATCACATCTTTTAAATATTCTTTATTAGTGCTTATTATAGGACTATCGAATATCGAGTTTTTAACCCTATCTAAAGTTTTTCCAAACAATGTCCAATTTCCAAAATCAATAAACTGTTTAGCTTGATGTTTTTTTTCGTTAGGCCAAAGTCTGGTTCCTGATCCGCCACAAAGAATGACTGGTCGTATTTTCATTAAATTTTTGAATATTCTTTTACTTCTTTTTTCTTACCTGGATGCGTGGGTGCTCCTAAGTAAGCTGGACCTACTGTTTGTGCATATTTCCATAAAGTTCCTGATCCATAGCTTGATTTTTTTTCTCTCCATTTCTTTTTACGAGATTTTAATTGTGCTATAGTGAGTCTAACATTTATTGTTCCTTTTTTAGCATCTATGTCAATTATATCTCCATTTTTTAGCAAAGCTATGGGTCCTCCCAAAGCTGCTTCTGGTCCAATATGGCCTACACAAAAACCTCTAGTTGCGCCTGAGAATCTTCCATCAGTTATGAGTGCAACTTTTTCACCTTTTCCTTGACCATAGATAGCACCCGTAGTTGAAAGCATTTCTCTCATGCCAGGCCCTCCTCGTGGCCCTTCATATCTAATAATAATCACATCTCCATCTTTGTATTTTTTTGTTTGCACGGCTTGCATTGCGTCCTCTTCATTATCAAAACATCTTGCTTTACCAGTAAATTGTAGTTTTTTTAACCCTGCGATTTTAACAATTGCTCCTTCTGGAGCTAAGTTACCTTTCAGCCCTACAACTCCACCATCAGGAGAAAGAGGATTATTATATTCTCTTAAAACTTTTTGATTAGTATCAAACTTTATATCTTTTAAATTTTCTTTCATTGTTTTTCCAGTGACTGTCATACAGTCACCATGGATATAACCACCATCATATAAAGTTTTTAGTAACATTGGGACTCCACCAGCTTCCCACATATCTTTAGCAACATACTTTCCCCCAGGTTTTAAGTCTGCGAGATATGGGGTTTTTTTAAAAATTTTTGCAACATCCATCAAATCAAATTTTATTCCAATTTCATTGGCCAGTGCAGGAAGATGTAGTGCTGCATTTGTTGACCCCCCTGTAGCAGCTACAATTGTTGCAGCATTTTCTAAAGCTTTTTTTGTTACTATATCTCTAGGCTTAATATTTTTTTCTAATAAGTTCATTACTGTTTGTCCGCTTTTAAAAGCATATTTGTCTCTTTCTTCATAAGGTGCAGGTGTTCCTGCTGAATATGGTAAAGCAAGACCAATTGCTTCAGACACACATGCCATTGTATTAGCTGTAAATTGACCACCACAAGCTCCAGCACTGGGACAAGCAACTAATTCTAATTCTCTAAGTTCTTCAGATGTCATAGATCCTGCGGAGTGTTTACCTACTGCCTCAAATACATCTACAACAGTAACATCTTTACCTTTAAATTTGCCTGGCAGAATTGATCCTCCATAGATAAAAACACTTGGTACATTTAGTCTCAACATTGACATCATTAACCCGGGTAAGGATTTATCGCATCCAGCAATGCCGACCAAAGCATCATAACAATGTCCTCTAACTGTAAGTTCTGCCGAGTCTGCAATTATTTCTCTAGATATTAGAGACGATTTCATTCCTTCATGACCCATAGCTATTCCATCTGTTACCGTAATTGTGCAAAATTCTCTTGGAGTACCACCAAATTCTTTTACTCCTTTTTTAACTGATTGAGCTTGTCTCATAAGTGCTGTGTTACAAGGTGCTGCTTCATTCCAGGTAGAAACAACTCCTACAAATGGTTTTGCCACATCCTGTTCTGTTTCACCCATGGCATAGTAAAAAGATCTATGGGGCGCTCTATCGGGACCTAAAGAGGTGTGTCGACTTGGTAATTTATTTTTATTATATTTAGTCATTTAATTAATACTTGTTACAATACTTCTTAATTTGTCATGTTCAATAGTTAATTCTTTAACTAATTTTTTATCATTTTGAACTATTTCTTTAGGGGCATTTTTCAAATATGCCTTGTTGTTCAATTTATTTTTAAGACTAATCAATTGTTTATTTAAATTATCAATTTTTTGGGAAATTTTATTTTTTTGTGACATGAGATCAACATTTTCATTGAACCTAAGGGCAATTTTTTCGTTCATAGATAATATTTCAATTGTGTTTTTATCCATAATTTTTGATTTTAAAATTTTATTAATTCTACCTACGTTTTTTGCAAAAATTAAATTTTTTTGAATTATTGATTTAAGTTTGGATGATCTTTCTAAAAAATAAACATCACAATATAACTTTGGTGTAACTTTTAGTTCAGCTTTTGTCGATCTAATATTGGAAATAAACTCGATTAAATCATTGATGTTATTATGATTTTTATTAAAACCAGAAATAAACTTGTATTTAGGCCATTCAGATAAAATCAAATTTGTTTTAAATGTTTTTTTATAATTATTTTTTAACCAAACAAACTCCGTAAAAAAAGGTACAAATGGATGAAGAAGTTTTAAGATATTTGCCATTATAAATGAAGCAAATGATCTAGCCTCTTTAAGTTCTAATTTATTTTTTGAAAAAAATATAGGTTTTAAAAATTCCAAATACCAATCGCAATAAGAGTGCCAGACAAATTGATAAACATGTTTAGCAGCTTCATCAAATCTAAATATTTCAAGGTTTTTTGAGACTAAATTTTGAGTTTTTATTAATTCGTTATATATCCAATGGTTTATTGGAAGTTTAATCTTATTAATTTTAACTTTTTTTTCTAACTTACATCTATTTAATTTTAAAAAATTATTTGCACTCCATATTTTTGTTATAAAGTTTCTATTTCCTGTTACTCTGTCTTTAGAAAGCTTTACATCTCTTCCTGGTGAGGCCATTGAAATTAAAGTAAATCTCAAACTGTCGGCACCATATTCTGAGATTAATTTTAAAGGATCAATAACATTTCCTTTTGATTTTGACATTTTTTGACCTTTTTCATCTCTAACTAACGCATGTACGTAAACTTTTTTAAACGGAGTATTTTTGTTAAAGAAATTTCCCATCATCAACATTCTAGCTACCCAGAAAAATATAATATCAAATCCAGTTACAAGAACAGATGTTGGGTAAAATTTTGAGAGTTCTTTTGTTTTAGATGGCCAACCCAATGTGGCGAATGGCCATAAAGCAGAAGAAAACCATGTATCTAAAACATCTGTTTCTTGTTTTAATTCAGAAATCTTTTTATTTTTTTTCTTAGCTAATTTAAGAGCTTCTTTTTCATTTTCAGCCACAAAAATATTATTTTTATCATCATACCATGCTGGTATTCTATGACCCCACCAAATTTGTCGAGAAATACACCAAGGTTCAATATTTTCCATCCATTGAAAAAATATTTTAGTCCAATTATCAGGATAAAAAATAGTTTTATTTTCATTAACGATTTTGATTGGTTTTTTAGCTAATTTTTTAGCATCAACAAACCACTGTTCTGTTAATAAAGGTTCAATAATTGTATTTGATCTGTCTCCATAAGGAATTTTATTTTTAATAGACTCAATTTTTACAAGATAACCACTGTCTTTCAATTTATTTATAAGTAATTTCCTTGCTTCAAATCTATCTAGACCAATGAATCCCTTAATCCCATTTGAATTAATTGATCCATTATTTTCTAAAATATTTATTATTTCGAGATTATTTCTTTTTCCAACTTCATAATCGTTAAAATCATGAGCTGGAGTGATTTTTACTGCTCCAGAACCTTGGTCTGGGTCAGCGTAGTGATCTTTAATAATTTTTATAGTTCTATTCACAAGAGGAATTCTAACTTTTTTTCCAATTAGTGATTTATATCTTTCATCTTTAGGATTAACTGCAATTGCAGTGTCCCCCATCATAGTCTCTGGTCTAGTTGTTGCAATTGTTATTTTTTTATCTGAATATTCTATTGGATAATCAATATAATATAATTGGGATTGTACATCTTTTTGAACAACTTCTAAATCAGAGATAGCAGTTTGTAATTGGGTATCCCAATTAACAAGTTTTTTATCCTTATAAATTAATTTATTATTATAAAGATCAACAAAAACTTTAATTACGGCTTTGGAAAGCTCTTTATCCATGGTAAATCTTGCTCTAGACCAATCGCAAGAACATCCAAGTTTTTTAAGCTGATCCAAAATGATTCCTCCTGACTCTCTTTTCCAATTCCATACACGCTTAATAAATTCTTCTCTTCCAAGTTGATTTTTATTAATTTTTTCTTTTTCTAAATTCTTTTCGACTATTGCCTGAGTAGCTATACCAGCATGATCTGTACCTGGTTGCCACAAAGTTTCAAAACCTTTCATTCTTTTAAAGCGGATAAGAACATCTTGAAGACTGTTGTTTAAAGCATGTCCCATATGAAGTCTGCCAGTTATGTTAGGTGGCGGTATTACAACAGAAAATTTCTTATTCAATTTTGTTTTTTTTGGCTTAAAGCAATTATTTTTAATCCAATAATCTGAGATTATTTTTTCTTCCTTAGAATGGTTATATTTTTTAAATTCCATTTTTTTGATTAATATTTAATTTACTTTAAATTTTTAATGCTACAACCCTTAAAAATTATTCTTAGTTAATCTTTTTACTAATTATTTAAAAATAAAATTTTTTTAGTAAAAAATTTTAAAGAACCAATTAATATACCTAAATTAATTACTTGTATTCCGTAAATTGAAAAAAAAAGCATCTTTAAACCAAAGTATTTGTTAGCATATCTTAAAAAATCAAATTCTAAATACAACTGTATTGTCAATAAGATCACCGAAATCTTTAGAAAATTAATGTTTTGTGGTAAAAAAATATTTAAAATAAAGAAAAAGATAAAACCAGAAGTTATCATGGCGGAACTTGCTTGATTTTTTGTCGCAAAAGAGCCTTTACTATCAAAATATTTTTTTTTTAATAAGATGCCTAAGTATTTATCTGTCCTATCGATGATTTTTTTAAATCTAGTAAATATATCATTATAGTATGTTGTATAATAAGCTTTTTTGATTAAAATTATTTTCTTACCTGATTTTAAAATTCTTTGACCAAGCTCAAATTCCTCGCCTCCAGCATTTTTATAGCTTTTCCAACCTCCAATCTTTGATAAAAAAATTTTATCAATCACACAAAATTCTGAGTGTATTACAGTAAATTTAACTTCGGTTTTAACATCTTCAAAACCGTAACATGATTTTAAACAAACAAAATTAGATGAATAGTCTTTTTTATTCAAATTAATTGTTTTTTGAATACCTCCTACAGATCCGGTATATTTATCTTTTTTTAATCTTTTAATTAATTGTAATATTGAGTTTTTAGATACTATTAAGTCTGAGTCCACATAACAAAGAGTTTTATATTTTGCTTTTTGTGCGCCATAGTTTCTTGCAAAACCAACGCCTTTATTTTTTTTAAAGTTAATAATTTTAATATTTTTAAAAGTTTTTAAAATTGAACTAGTTTTATCAGAACTATTATCGTTAATTACTAATATTTCTTTTTTAATATTCTTATTTTTTTTTATAATATTTTGTAAACAATTGCGTATGGTTTTTTCTCCATTATAAACAGGAACAATAACTGAGATTTTGTCCTTCATCTACAATAATGAAGACCAATGCTTCGGCTGGTAAACAGTATTTATTGCTCCCGCACACTCAAATGTACATGTACAATTTTTTGCGATTTTTTGAAATGCTTTCGCTTCTTTTGTTTTTATTAATTTCACAATATCATCATCATATTCACTTAGATTTCCGATTTTAGAAACATTCCATAATTTTTCCACTTCACAACCTCTTACAACGCCATCTGGAAATATCTCTATTAATCTCCCTCCAGCTAAACAAGGGGTAAGTACTTTTTTATTATCTATTTTTTTTACAGTCTCTTTATAAAGTTTTTTGAATAGCTTTCCATTAAAACTTTTTTTCCATTGCTTAGATGTTCTTTCGTGTTGTATTTTATTTAATTTTAAATATTCATCTTTTACAGCTAATTGTTCTAATACTGGTACATCTCTTATTAAAATTATTTCATGAAAGTCAATATCCCATTTACAGGTTTCATTAAGAAAATCCTCCATAAAACTTTTATTATCTTTTGTCAAAACTGAAGCTAGTTTTAAATAAAAATTATTATTATCACGTAAATAATTAATTTCACTAATTGTTTCTAAAGCTCTTTTGTAAGCTCCCGGAAAGACTCTAACTTTATCATGGATCTCTTCAGGTCCATCCAAAGAAATAGAAAGTGTAAACTCTGTATTTTTATGTTTTCTTACTAGCTCTGGCATAAATTTTTTTATTCTATCAATATAAAAGCCATTTGAATTTATGCTTATTTGAGGAATTTTATTTTTTAATAAAATTTCATCAATTATTTCTACAAAATCTTTCCTTAAAAATGGCTCACCTCCAGTTATGGTTAGATGTAATAAACTTTTTGCATTTCTAAAAACTTGACCCCATTTTTTAGACGACACTATTGGTGTTTTTCTTGCGTCTACTGCAGCATGTATGCAAAAACCACAATGCATATTACACCTTCCATCAATATAAATAATTGCGTAATTAGGCTTTTGTTTTAAAAAGATAGATTTTAAAACTCTATTTAAAATGTTTAATTTGTAGCTAATATTCATAAAAATATGATTTTTTATATTGTATCAAAGTATTAAAATTAAGATACTTTTTTATTATTTTTTTTACCAAAATTTTCATATAAAAAAATATAATAGGCTTTTGTAGATAGTTTGTTCTTACAATAAGCAAATTTTTGTTTTTTTTATCTATTCATTGTAGTAGAGATAATTAACAGTTGATAAATTGTAAATTACTTCCAACTGTTTAGACCGAGTTGGCCACGTGGCGGAATGGTTACGCAGAGGATTGCAAATCCTTTTATTCCAGTTCGATTCTGGACGTGGCTTCCATAAATACTGATTTTAACTATAATT
>MDTB01193575.1_pt1 | contig 19747 bp, 15 predicted proteins | sample 811161 | NCBI WGS metagenome assembly MDTB01 (sample SAMN05326650, study PRJNA326480) | marine metagenome | isolation source: seawater | place: Mediterranean Sea | collected 2009 | reverse complement strand
TGCCGTGGTATCAATTCCTTAAGCTTTTCGGATAACTCACGACCTCTTTTGACAGATTCTCCTCGATGAACTATGGCGGCTAGCGCGTCCACTCGCTCACCATTTATAAGAACATCAAGCTTTACTAGAGGCGCAACTTGAAAACGGACAAACCCATAGTCGAGCGACGCAAAACCTCGGCTGACAGATTTTAATCTATCAAAAAAATCCATCACAACTTCTGCCATTGGCATTTCATATACTATTGAAACTTGGCCGCCCACGAACTGCATGTCCTTCTGAACACCTCTTTTTTCTGTGCAAAGTGCTAGCACATTACCGACATACTCTTTTGGCACCAAGATGTTGGCTTCACAGATGGGCTCGCGCAATTCACTCACCTTACCAATCTCTGGGAGTTGTGAAGGATTTGAAATCTGTTTGGCATCTCCCAGTGACGTTACAACTTGGTAAACAACTGTGGGCGAGGTCGTGATTAAATCTAAATCGTGTTCTCTTTCCAAGCGCTCTTGGATAATTTCCATATGCAACATCCCCAGGAAACCGCAACGAAATCCAAAACCCAGTGCGTCTGAGTTTTCAGGCTCATAGAACAGCGACGCATCATTTACAGCCAATTTTCCCAAGGCTTCTCGAAAGAGTTCAAAATCGTCAGAATTTATCGGAAACAGCCCGGCATATACTTGGGGTTTAATCCTCTGAAAATCGGGTAGTGCAGAGACATCAACATTAGCCGCATGAACAAATGTATCTCCCACCGGAGCACCTTTAATGTCTTTTATCCCAGATATTACATACCCAACAGACCCTGCCCTAAGTACGCCTGTGTCCTGCCTTTTCGGGGTAAAGACTCCAAGCGCATCAACGCCATGAGCCTTCCCAATCGACTTTGCAATAATTTTATCTTTTGCTCGGAGAGTGCCTTGAACGACGCGTACTAATGATATCACCCCCAAATAATTATCAAACCACGAATCAATAATCAAAGCCTGTAAAGGAGATGCATTAGTTCCCGATGGGGGTGGTATTTTTTTTACTATTTGTTCAAGAATCTCTTCAATACCAAGTCCCGTTTTTGCGCTGCATAATACAGCATCATCTGCAGAAATTCCGATAATATCCTCAATCTCATCGCTTACCTTTTCAGGGTCTGATTGTGGCAAATCAATTTTATTTAGCACTGGCAACACTTCAAGTCCCTGATTGATCGCTTTATAGCAGTTAGCTACTGATTGAGCCTCCACGCCTTGAGCTGCATCTACGACTAATAAAGCACCTTCGCATGCTGCCAACGAGCGGGAGACTTCATAAGAAAAGTCAACGTGTCCGGGAGTGTCTATTAAATTGAGTTGATATTGTTCTCCGTCTCTCGCTGTATACTGGAGTGTGACGCTTTGTGCTTTGATAGTAATACCACGTTCACGCTCAATATCCATGGAATCAAGAACTTGTGTGCTCATCTCACGTTCCGTGAGTCCGCCGCAGATCTGTATGAAACGATCCGCCAAGGTGGATTTGCCATGATCTACGTGAGCAATAATGGAAAAATTACGAATGTATTTTAGATCGGACACAGACTTTTCACCCACCCTAAAATCAGCGGAGGATTCTATCTCATTCCCGCTCTTAACTCCATGATAATAGTGATACCGTCATATAAGCCCGTAATTAACTCCCAAGCATTATTTTCGGTCGATCTGAACCGTTCTGAAGGTTGCACGGCCCTGCCGGAAAAATCTAATAGGTATGGGATTGTTTTCTGGTAACTGTGACACGACCTTAAGATAATCATTTTTGTTATTTATTCGAATGCGCCCGAGTTGGACAATCACATCGCCAGGAAGGAGACCAGCTTTTGCAGCTGGGGAGCTGGAAGAAACTCGGCTAATAATTACGCCATCTTGAGTCATTGTACCTCTGTCAGAGCTATCATTTTTATCCCGGACAAGAAGACCTAGACGATCACCGCCATCCTGGTGAGATGGCGGAGCTCCACTGTCGGTTAACGCAGCTACAACAACGTTCAGTATTCTTTTGGAACCATCTCTGTAGATCTGCACTGGAACACTTTGTCCCGGTTTGACACTGCCAACCGCCGGCGGGAGATCACCGGAATCAATAATTGAGCTCCCGTTGAATCTTGTAATCACGTCACCAGGCATTAAACCGCCTTCTTCTGCAGGGCTACCATTTTCGATTGCGCTCACCAGCGCCCCTTGGGCTTTGCTAAGCTTTAGCGCCTGAGCCAGCCTCTGATTTACGTCTTGAATGGCAACACCTAACCATCCCCTATCAACCCGTCCGTTATTTTTAAGCTGCTCGACCACATTCAGCGCTACACTCGCTGGAATAGCGAAAGAGAGACCAATTGACCCTCCTGTCCTAGAATAGATCTGCGAGTTAATTCCAACCACGCGACCCTCAAGATCAAAAAGCGGGCCGCCTGAGTTGCCCGGGTTTATGGCGACATCTGTTTGGATGAAGGGCACATAAGTCTCATTGCGCTCAGTTGGAATACTGCGACCTATGGCACTCACAATGCCTGCAGCCACCGAATAATCTACCCCGAAGGGCGATCCAATCGCCAGCACCCATTCGCCCACACGCACACTGTCTTCAGGCGCTAAAACTAACACCGGAAGGTCATCGGCATCGATTTTTAGTAGCGCCAGGTCTGAACGGCGATCGGACCCTATTATAGTCGCATCGAATTCTTGTCTGTCGGAGAAGGTCACTCTGATCTCATCGGCAGAGTTCACCACATGATGATTGGTCAAGATATATCCGTCTTCAGAAATGACAAAACCGGAACCCATAGAATACCGCTGAGGTCGATCTTGCTGGCTTCGACGCTGTTGCTCCAATAACTCTCGGAAAATGTCTGGAAGCTGACCACGGTATGAGGGTAAACCCTGTCTATCCTGTTCCTTGAAACTAACGTTAACTTTCACAACAGCAGGAGAGCTTTGCTCTACCAATTCGGTGAAGTCAGGTAGTCGGCCTTCAGCTATCAACGGGCTCAGACACATCAAACCGGCCATAAAGAATCGACTCGTTAGGATCACACCTTGCCCTTTCAGTTTTTCGCGTATTGAATTACGACACATCGAGTTCACAAAAATCGTCACCTCAGTTTTAAACTAAAGCTAATTTGTTTGCGGTCAGCTAGACCGCTCGGCTGAGAGCTTGCCAACATATTATCTTCCGCATCAGCGCTCATTTCCAAAAATCGGCTCTCTAATTCGTGTAATTACGCAAAATTCGTGTGAAATGGTTTTGCAGCGCCATTGCGTGTCCAGCGGTCGCCTGAGCTTACGAACTTGCTTCACACTGAAAATCCACCAAAGCCTACCAAACAGACTCGATCTGATGGATGAGGCAGCCGAACGCCCTCTCCTTGACCCGCGCCGCCTAATTACCGGTTCCTTGGAGGATCAATTAAGACCCGATCTATTAAAAAACATTTTATCGTCAAGCATACTCCAACGACCGAGAATGTTCGAGCCAAACCTAGGCGATCTGGGCTTCCCAGTGCCAAAAGTTCTCTACTTAGCCATTCTTATCCACCTCATCGTCCGTCTGCAGGTCGTCTTTTTTCTCCATCTTTCGCTTTTCATTAAAATTCTTCGTGGTCGGTTTAGAGGAAGAAATTGTTTTCCCTCTTAGCCCTCTCTCAGCGATTTGTCCTTGCTCCAACGCCCTGACTCTTGGCGACTCAGCACTCACTGTCTGAACGTCGATGGACGGCTGAAATCCAGCTGGATGTCGCATCATGGGTTCATTTTTCTTGTTGACTTGAACATGCTGCGCGGGCGGAGCCTTGGGGCTTTTATTTAATGAGGCTCCATTGTATGTTTGCACCGATAGAATAGTAATCAATGCAACAGAGGCAGCCACACCAAATCGCATGAGCGACCCCTGACGCCCAAATGAGGGCTTTGAGTTGGAATAAGACCAGCCGCCAACACTTCGAGAAACATCATTTCTGTAGTCAATATCGGCCGGTAATGGTTCGCCCTTGATTATTGATGAGGAAATTTGATAGCGATTCCATAGCTTTAAGAGCTCCTCTCTCTCAGAGCCTGAAAGCGCGGCCAAAATTTGTCTTTTCTCAAACTCAGACGCTTCACCGTCCATCATAGCCGATAGTGACTCCTTCAATTCCTCCCTCACTTCGAACATCTAAATACCTCAACTCGAGCTAATTCCACAAATAATACAATTATGACAACTTTAATTCAGCTTTGTTCCATAAGTTGTTAGTTTCCCGCCAATAATTCCCGAACCTTATTGTCAATAACCTCTCTCGCTCGGTATAATCTCGATCGCACAGTCCCCGTCGCACAATCCATAATTACGGCAATTTCATCATAACTAAGATCACCATATTCTCTTAGCGTTACCGCTGCGCGCATGTCCTCAGGCAGGTCATCAATGACTTTTCGGATTTCTGCCGCCAGTTGTTGACAGAATAACTGTGTTTCAGGAGTTTCTATCTCATGCAATCTCTGACTTCCATGGACCGTTTCTGCAGCGCTAATCTCTAAATCAATGTTCGGCACGCGGCGGACACCTGATAAATTGTGGTTTTTGGCAGTATTGATAGCAATTCGATACAACCATGTGTAGAACTGAGAATCACCCCGAAAATTGTAAAGTGCTCTATAGGCCCGCAAAAACGTGTCTTGAGTCACGTCATCCACGTCCTCGCTGTGCTTTAAGAGTTTTGCAACAATCGCCCTGACCCGAAATTGATATTTAATGACCAGAAGGTCAAACGCGTTTCGGTCACCCTTCTTGGCTTTCTCGACCAGTTGCTCGTCTGGAGTGTCTTTCTTTTCGTGCATAATTCCAAAATATTTCGGTTAAATTATCAAAATCAATTCCGAGCGCCGGCAATTTTTGATTGATGAAAAACCATTTGCCATCAACAATGTGACTGCCAATTTGTTGACTGATATATTATCATGGCAGATCCAAAGTGTATGTCGGAAGCATGGGACAAAATACAAATTTTGACGTTTTGATTGTAGGAAGTGGCGTTGCGGGTTTAACTTTAGCGCTCCACGTAGAGGAGAAGTATCGCGTTGCAATCATCAGCAAAGAAACGCTCCAGGGCGGCGCCTCTTGGCTTGCGCAGGGGGGAATAGCCGCGGTTTTAGACGAAAACGATACCAAAGAAGCTCACATACGAGATACAGAAGTAGCCGGAGCAGGCCTGTGTCGCGGCGATGCGGTGCGTTTTGTAGTTGAAAATGGACCCGATGCAGCAAATTGGCTAATAAACGCAGGCGTGGATTTCACTAAAAATGAAAATGAAGAAAACTACCATTTGACTCAAGAGGGTGGCCATAGTCATAGGCGAATACTACATAGTGCTGACGCTACCGGCAAAGCAGTTACAGGTGCGCTTGTGGAGCAAGTGCTGGCAGCAAAAAACATAACCGTATTAGAGAATTTCTATGCGATTGATTTGGTCACCCAAGCAAATAAAAACTCTCAAAAACCTATGTGTGCTGGAGCCTATGTTTTAGACGTAAAGAGCAACCAGGTTCGGGTTTTTTGCGCAAAAAATGTTGTTCTCGCTACCGGCGGAGCCAGCAAATCGTACCTCTACACGAGCAATCCGGACGGTGCAACTGGCGATGGCATTGCAATGGCCTGGCGCCGCGGTTGCCGTATTGCAAACTTGGAGTTTAACCAATTCCACCCCACTTGTTTGTATCATCCAAACGCAAAATCATTTTTAATAACAGAAGCCTTGCGTGGGGAAGGGGCGGTTTTGAGGCTCCCTGACGGCAGCCGCTTTATGCATCGATTCCACAAATCTGCTGAACTCGCTCCACGAGATGTGGTCGCCCGAGCAATCGATCATGAAATGAAGCGTTTGGGCAGCGATTGTCTTTTTTTAGATATTAGCCATAAATCGTCCAAGTTTATTAAAAACCGTTTTCCCAATGTGTATGAGCAATGCATGCAATTTAACATTGATATCGTCTGCAACCCAATCCCAATTGTTCCCGCTGCACACTACACATGCGGGGGAATATTGGTCGATAAGCGTGCCCAAACAGACGTGCTTAACCTCTATGCGATAGGCGAAAACGCATGCACTGGCCTCCATGGGGCAAATCGAATGGCAAGTAATTCATTATTAGAGTGCATTGTTTATGCTCGAGCGGCTGCAGATGCTATAAATGAACGAATACCGCAAACAGAGGTACCCGGTTCAATCAGAGAATGGGATGAATCGAGAGTGCTTCATTCGGATGAAGAGGTCGTTATCTCGCATAATTGGGACGAATTAAGGCGATTTATGTGGGATTATGTCGGTATTGTAAGGACAAATAAACGTCTCGAGCGAGCTCAAAATCGTATCAAATTGCTTAAGACCGAAATCCAAGACTATTACGGAAACTACAAGGTAAATCGTGATTTATTGGAATTGCGCAACTTGGTTACTGTTTCAGACTTAATTATCCAGTGCGCTGTCAAGCGGCGGGAAAGTCGGGGTCTTCATTTCACTCTCGACTATCCCGAATTGTCTCCGGAAGCTGAGGATTCGATCGTTACTCCAAACAATTTTGCCTGAACGTGCATAGTATCCATTAGCCGCGCAGTATGATTTTGTCGACTGTCATGATTAGAGGTCGCTCTTAAAATGGGCCGCCCGAATAATCTCCACAATCCGACAAAAACTCTTATCTGGCAATATCTGACGCGATATGAGCCATTGAAAGAGCAATTGGTCATCCTGCTCCAAAAGTACTTCAAACGCAATTTTGTCCTCTTCGCAAAGACTTTCGTAATGAAGTTTTACAAACGGCGTAAGCAGCAAATCCAATTCCAACATGCCTCGGCGACTCGCCCATAGAAGTCGATTTCTATTCATACTATTCCTAATCTCGGTTAGAATCCTCACTTGAGTGTTGAAAAGTCCTGTTTTTAAAATAATTTTGGAACTTGTTATGGACCTTAGCAAAGTTTTCGCAAAGTATACGATTCCGCCCCGTGCAGAGTTTGGTCATCGAATCGCATCGTTTGGGGAAAAAGCCGAAGATTACAAAAGATTAACAGGCTCTGACCTAATCTGTCCTCGAAAAAGAGGCTTTATAAGAATAAGCGGAATCGAAAGCAAAAAGTTCCTGCAGGGCCAAGTGACTTGCGACGTGCAATTAGCAGACCGATTCCGAGTCTTTAGAGGAGCGCATTGTACGCCCAAAGGGAAAATCATCTTCACGTTTTCCGGATATTGTGACGAGAAGCAAGATATAATCCTAGAAACGCACCCTTCGGTAACAAACATGGCCATTGAAAGCCTCGAGAAATACGCTCCTTTTTTTAAAATTTCGATCACAGACGTAAGTCAAGAGCAACAGAGCTTCATCATGACCGGGCCAAAAATAGCTGAAGTGTTAACTCAGCGCGTGAAAGGGTCGTTTCCCAGCAAAGTGTCAGAAAAAATAATGCCGCGTTTTTATCTTAACTATATCGGGAAAGAAATATATGCTCTGACTTTTAAATTCGAAGACATCCCTAGCGGAGTCAGTCTGCTTAGCCAGTTTAGACCTATTGGCGAGGATTTAGCGGATCTCCTTCTACTTCGAACTGGCTTCGCGGAGGTTACTGAATTTACAACTGATCTGTTCATCCCGCAGATGCTCAATCTGGACAGAATGGACTTCATAGATTTCAAAAAAGGATGCTATACAGGCCAAGAAATAATCGCTCGAGCTCACTATCGCGGTGTTATTAAGCGCCGTATTCGTCATCTGCTCTGTGCACTTGAACACAGTCCGCAAGCTGGCGATATAATAACTAGCTCATCCGGAAAGACCATCGGTTCAATCGCAAGCGTGGCTAGGAGCAGTCCAAGTAATGTGGAACTTTTGGCCGTAATGTCTGACTCAGTGAGTGAATTTAGTGGGCTCAAGATCAACGAAGAAACGGGTGTGGATGGGCGCGAGTTGCAGCTTGCATATTAAGTGAGAGCAATTCGATGCCGACCGACCACTCAAAATCGCATAATATTGACGCAGTCTCGGGTTAACTTGGTTAATCGTATTGGTTAAAAACAATTTAAAAACCTTCAAGCACCTCTCACAGCAATCACCCAAAGACTTTCGTCGACTTAAAATGCAACCATTCTCCAGCCAACACTGTTAGTGGTTGAACAATCGTCCATGGTTATCTTTTAATACTTTTTATCAAACTATCTGCGCGAGCGTTATCTACGGATGCAAACCAAACTATCTCAGGATAGCAGCGTCCTGCAGCATTCAGGCAAAGACGCACAAAATGCATTGGTGCACCCTGCTCTTCGGCGGAGTGGTCGAAAAAAGACACTTGCGTGTTGTTATCCCATACTTGCTTTAAGCGACGGATCAGGTTTTTTTCTACGAATCTGCTTGCTCTTTCAGAGTCAAAATTTTGTTGCCCGGAGGCAAGTTTTTTCAGGGTGTCAGCCATCACTGAAAGGCGTGTTGATATCTTTCCGGCTGGATGAGGGAGGTCTTGCAATAACTTTGAGGCCTTTTCCAATGGGTAGATGGCCTCTACGTAGAGTTTTTGGTGCTCTTCAGTAGCTCCCGACATTTCTGAGAGGGCGCTTATAACATAATCTTTAAAAGCATCTCTTATGGCAAGTTCTAGTTCAGGAGTAGTTGTGTTTCCAAATGAAAATTCACTAATTAGGTCCTCTAGTTGCTCCTGAGAAAAAAGATCTTTTAGCACAAACGTGTTGATCATGACTAATATCTCTACTAAAATTATGTTGCGGTGGTTCGCGTTAAACACCCGCATTGATCATGCGTTAAAAGACCACTTATACCTATATTGGGCAATTGCCCTAGGAGAAGTGTTATGAATCATCAATTAGTTTACCGAGGCTTAGCCAACAGTAACAACGTAAAATCAAATTTTAAACTTGCTGACAGTGGTTCTCTCAGATACCGAGGATCAATCCTGTCAAAGGAGCGCTCAACGCAAAATTTTGTCAAGAGCAATACTTATCGCGGTGTAAAGTTTGTAGCGTGATTCATTATAACGAAAAGTCGAGGCGTATGCCTCGGCTTTCTCGTTTTCTAAAACCTAAGCTTCCCCGTGTTGCATGAGCCAGCTCGATATGTCGCCAGTTTGGGAAACTTGCTGTAATAACCTAAACAACCAACTCCATCTGCGACTGATAACGAGGTAAACTTTTTTGGCATTGCTGAATCGATAATATAAAAGGCTGGGCCATAAACCTTTCTGATGAACCAGAAAGCTCTCTACATTATTTACACAACAGGTCTATACTCCTCGCGAATTCGTACTTCATCGGTGTAATATAAATTTTAATACCTCTGGAGCAGCTATGGCAACAACCGGATGCAATCCGTCGCAAAAAGCTTATGATCGACATGTAGCATACTGGCTTTTGATCTGTGCAGGCACCATCTTTGGTATGATTTTGTTGGGGGCCGTGACTAGGTTAACTCAATCAGGTTTATCGATGGTAGACTGGCATCCAGTGACAGGAATAATCCCCCCGTTAACTGAGGCTGATTGGCAAAAAGAATTTTTCAAATACCAGCAATTCCCAGAGTATCAAAAAAAGAATCTCGGCATGGAGATTTCTGAGTTCAAGACAATATTTTTGTTTGAGTATTTTCATCGGGTGCTGGGTCGGTTTATTGGCTTGTTATTTCTCTTGCCATTTTTATTTTTTTATTTTACAGACCGGCTACGAGCCGGCCTTACCCCGAAGCTAGTCGCCCTGTTTATCTTGGGAGGATTCCAAGGCGTTCTGGGATGGTACATGGTCAAAAGCGGATTGGTGGATGACCCCAACGTCAGTCAATACCGGCTCACTGCGCACTTAGGGACCGCAGTGATTATATATAGCGCCATTTTGTGGGTGGCTTGGAGCTTGCTGTTCAAGCCCACGGAGCAGCTTTTCAAGATGCGGGCAGGGGCGGTGGCAACTAGCTGCGCCATTTTTCTGATGATTCTCTCAGGGGGACTTGTGGCAGGCACAAAAGCCGGCTATGTGTATCCTACTTTTCCTTTAATGGGACATAGCTTCTTTCCTGAAGAACTATATTCGATGACTCCTGTTTGGCTTTCAGCCTTTGAAGACTTGGCTACCATCCAATTCAACCATCGAATGTTCGCCTATTTCATTGTATTGTTGATATCGACCTTCACGTTTTTTGCTCTGAAGTCTGGTGCCATCGGGCCAGCCAAAGGAGGGATCCTTTGCATGTTCGTTATGATGATTCTTCAGGTGATCCTTGGAATCTCTACGTTAGTGATGAACATGCCAATAGCCCTGGCAACAGCCCATCAAGGCGGCGCCGTTCTCCTCCTCACTGCATCGCTTTTTGTAACACATTCGCTTATCATTGGAAACGCAAAGAACTCGGTCGGTAACAACTGTGAATCAGATTTAACACCGGCAGGTGAAGGCGGCGTCGCTCACTCTGGGCGCATGTGAGGAAATAACAGTACATCACGGATAGACCTCGAGTTAGTAAGAATCATAACCAATCGATCGATGCCAATACCTTCTCCCACCGCCGGTGGCATGCCATATTCCAAGGCTCGGATGTAGTCTTCATCGAAATGCATTGCCTCGTCATCGCCCTCATTCCGTTCCGACACCTGATGCTTAAAGCGCTCCGCCTGATCCTCCGGGTCGTTTAACTCAGAAAAACCATTAGCGATTTCTCTTCCACCGATGAACAACTCGAATCTATCAGTTAATGAAGGATCAGAGTCATTTCTCCTTGATAGAGGAGATACTTCTGCTGGATATTGAGTTATGAAGGTTGGTTGTTCAAGCTTAGATTCAACTGTCTTTTCAAAGATTGCTAACTGTAATTTTCCGAGCCCCCAACTTTCTTTCACACCAATACCTAACGACAGTGCTAATTCACGTGCCGGGTCCAGTCGACTTAAGTTGTCAGGAGCGATGGCGAGGTTGTAATGGACAATCGAATCGAACATCGAGAAACGAGCAAAAGGTTTTCCAAAGTCGATGACGAGTTTCCGATGATCTCCTTTCTCCTCACCGCCGCGAGTATTAATCACTTTGGTAGAACCCAAAACTGAATTGGTCAGCCTACGAAGCATATCCTCCGTGAGTTTCATTGCGTCCTCGTAGTCAGCATAAGCTTGATAAAATTCCAACATGGTAAATTCAGGGTTGTGGCGAGTAGATAAACCTTCGTTGCGAAAATTACGGTTTATCTCATAGACTCTCTCAAAACCACCGACTACCAACCTCTTGAGATAGAGTTCTGGGGCTACACGCAAATACATGTCTATGTCCAAGGCATTATGATGGGTCACAAAGGGTCTTGCGACAGCTCCTCCCGGGATAACTTGCAGCATGGGTGTCTCTACCTCTAAAAAGTTTATCGCATTCAGGTAGCCTCTCAGAAAACTTATTATCTCTGAGCGCAACCTGAATGTATCTCTCGCACCTGGGTTAACGATAAGATCAACATAACGCTGGCGATATCTCAGCTCTTGATCAGCTAACCCATGGAATTTGTCCGGAAGCGGACGTAATGACTTAGTTAACAACCGCCATTCGCCCATCTGGATAAAAAGGTCGCCTTTGTTCGAGCGTTGCAACGAGCCTACCGTTCCTATTATGTCGCCAAGATCTAGGCTTTTGACGAATTCTCTCGCCAATTTGGTGACATACAGTTGGATACTCGCAGAACTATCCTGCAACACAACAAAGGCACCCCTGTTCCTGATAATCCTGCCGGCAACACTCACAATCAAGTGCCTTCGCTCAAGATCGCTCTTACTGACGTCTGAAAACTCCGATTGCAGATGTCCCGCTGAGTGTTCGGGACGAAAATCATTTGGGAATGTAAAGTCGCTTTGCTGACGCAAATCTTTCAGTTTCCGCCTTCGCTCAGAAACCAACCGGTTGAAGTCTTGCTGCTCTGTCATATTAAAATTAACCTAGATAATCTGATATATTGAAGAGCCAATCACAAACCAGCTTTTAACGACGCCAAAATAAAGGTATCTAACTTTCCATCTAAGACCGCTTGGGTATTGCGCGTCTCAATATTTGTGCGAAGATCTTTGACACGTGCATCGTCTAAAACATAAGATCGTATCTGTCTACCCCAACCGATATCCGACTTGCTTTCCTCAGTTTCCTGCGCCGCTGTATTTCGCTTTTGCAACTCTAAATCAGACAAGCGGGCCCGCAGCATTTGCCAGCATTTTTCTCGGTTTTGGTGCTGCGATCGCTGGTTTTGACATTGTACCACGATGCCAGTGGGTTGATGAGTTAGCCGGACCGCTGAGTCCGTTTTATTCACATGCTGCCCTCCTGCGCCCGAAGCACGATAAGTATCAGTCCGCACATCAGAAGAGCTAATGTCAATTTCTATGTCATCATCAATCTCAGGCGAAACAAAAATGGAGGCAAAAGAAGTATGGCGTCGATTACCCGAATCAAAAGGAGATTTCCTTACCAGTCGATGCACCCCGATCTCTGTTCGCAACCAGCCGAAAGCATATTCACCAGTCACCTGCACAGTTGCGCTTTTGATTCCGGCGACGTCTCCTGCAGAACACTCAACCAGTTCCACTGCAAACCCTTTATCGCTAGCCCAGCGGAGGTACATTCGTAACAACATCTCTGCCCAATCTTGAGCCTCAGTGCCACCTGAACCTGACTGAACATCCAAAAACGCATTATTCAAATCCCGTTCGCCAGAGAACATCCGCCTGAATTCGAGTTTAGACAACTCTCCTTCTAAAATCTTAACCTCACTGTCGACTTCGTCCAACATCTCTGTATCGGATTCCGCTGATGCCATCTTCAATAGCTCGCTGGCATCATTGAGTCCATTAAATAGGTTGTCGATCGTGGTGATTACATGCTGCAAATTGGATCGATCTCGACTAAGAAATTGAGCGCTATCAGCATCATTCCAAATCTCAGGGTCAGCGAGTTCCATTTCCACTTCTGAGAGCCGCTCTTTGCAACCCCTGTAGTCAAAGATACCCCCGTAGCAACTCGGTGCGAGCTTGCAGTTCTTCAATCAATCCGGTTATCAAGTTTACTTCCACAGAAAGCCTCGTGTTGATTTAAATTAGTGCGACATACTACCTGACTGATTGCGGGACGCCAAATCACCCGCATAATGTTGAAAACCAATTAGAAGAATTGCAGTATGGCAGAGGTTGATTTGCCGCCAAGGAGTATAGTTTGTGCGCTCGATCATATGGGTTTCACCAATACTGGCAACTACATACTTAACTTTTTGGCCAACACCAATCGACCCGAAGCGATGGGACTCGCCAAAAAATGTAGGCTACATAGGAGCCTTCATGCAAAATTCGTTACTTGAAGAACTAGTCTTCTCCGAAATCGCTGGAGCACATGGACCCGAGGGTTCGACTTTGGGCGACGATGGTATGATCTCTGCCCCCCTCTGACGAAGGCTGCATCCTTAAGCATAATCCAATCACGATGAAAAGCGAGAGGCGGGTAACCACTGGTGGAGGTCCTCTCGGTATCGCCTTTGATCAACACTCAAACCTGTTGATGGCGGATGCTTTTTTGGGCTTGCTCAGCATTTCGCCTACTCAAACGGTTTGTATAAGAGCCAACCTTGCCAACGGTTATCCAATAAAGTAGGCCAACGATGTCAATATTGCCCCAGATGGAAAAGTTTATTTCAGCGACGCATCGACAAAATTGGGGGCGCTCGAAATCGGTGGAACTAATATGGCCAGTCTGTTCGATATCATGGAACGGAAATGGCGGCATTCTAGCCCATGATCCAAAAACCAAGTCAACCATTATCCTGTTTGAAGACCTCAATTTCGCTAATGGCGTTGCCGTTGATCTTAATGGACGTTTTCTCCTAGTTGCCGAGACCGGAAGCCATCGGATAATCAAGCACTGGTTACAAGGTGATCGCAAGGGTCAAAGAGAAATCTAAATTGAAAATCTGACGGGGTTTCTGGACGACCTTGTCCTCAGCCAGAGCGGTCGTTAATGGAGTGGGTTGGGAGCACCAAGAGATTTCGCGCTTGACGAATTGGCTCAATTCCCATGGTTTAGAGAAGTCATTCAGAGCCTGCCAAGATTACTTAGACCCACGATAAATGAGCATAGCTACTTTTTTGCTATAGAGGAATCGGGAAATATCGTTTCCTCACTTCAAGATCCTGAAGGCTCTTATCACGGGGTTACGGGTGCTCTGGAGTATGATGGGCGGCTCGATGTGAGTGGGCTTTTCGAAGGTAGGTTGGGCCGCTTAGCTGTTATCATAGAAGCAATACTTAATCATCACGAATATCCGTAAAATTGCTATTGGGCTTAAGGTGTTTACAAATTATAATTACTAGATGATGGAACCACTTTCTAAGAAGCTGTCACACCATTTTCTAGATGCCTTTAGCAATTCCGATGTTGCGTGTCTTAGTAAGATAACGCCTCAAGGGCTTGATCAGAGTGCTGTTGTGAGCAGTAATGCTGATTTAGCTGAAACCCTTGGAATCGATAATAACTACTTGGATGATCCGGATACTCTAAAAATGTTAAGCGGGAACTTCGTTCCAAGTTCGGTTAAACCGGTAGCTCTGGTCTATTCTGGCCATCAATTTGGTGTTTGGGCGGGGCAGCTTGGTGATGGAAGAGCACTGACCTTGGGAGAAATAAATGTCTCGGGGGAACTTTGGGATCTGCAGCTGAAGGGATCGGGAACGACTCCCTACTCCCGTTTTGCTGATGGACGCGCGGTCCTAAGATCTAGCATTCGGGAATACCTCTGCTCAGAAACGATGAATAGCCTGGGCATTAATACGACTCGAGCCCTCTGTTTAATTGACAGCGCGACTCCCGTGTATCGAGAAGGTGTTGAGCGAGCTGCTATAGTCTGCCGTGTGGCGAGGAGCCATATTCGTTTTGGATCTTTCGAGCATTTCTACTATAGAGGAGAGCAAGATGGTGTGAAAAGACTTGCAGACTATGTTATCAAACGACATTTCCCTGACTGGGATGTCGGTCCATGCGGTTATCGCAAACTATTTGAAAACGCGGTCCAAGAAACCGCCAAAACTATTGCCCAATGGCAGTCTGTCGGCTTTGCACATGGTGTAATGAACACGGATAATATGTCCATACTTGGCGAAACGATCGACTATGGCCCTTTCGGTTTCATTGACACCTACGACCCCAAGTTTATTTGCAACAGCTCCGATAGCCATGGACGTTATGCGTTTGAAAACCAGCCAGCGATAGGTCTTTGGAACTTGAATGCCCTGGCTAATGCCTTCACATCGCTCATCTCCACGGAGGAGCTCACCAGCATTTTACAAACTTATGAACCTACTTTTCGAATACAATACTTTGAATTGATGGCTCTAAAGCTGGGGATAACATTTTCTAATGAAGCTGACTCTAGATTGATTGAAAGGCTACTTTTAATCCTTGGAGATGAAAAAGTAGACTACACAAACTTTTTCCGGTCACTTTGCCACTACCAACCCAGAGGAGAAAACGCTTTTCTGGCATCTTTGCTAAAAAATAGTGTCGATTTTAACTCGTGGTGCACTGACTATGACGATCGACTTGGTCAAGTCACAGCACCTTTGGAAGAACGTCGTTCAAAAATGCTAGCTATAAATCCAAAGTATGTCCTTCGTAATTATATGGCGCAAGAAGCCATCGATGCGGCAGAGCAAAAAGATTACAGTTTAGTTAATGATCTTTTATCCATCCTCCAAAATCCTTATGATGAACATCCAGAAATGGAGCGATTTGCTTTTACTCCGCCTAAATGGGCGTCTACTATCTCCGTTAGCTGTTCCTCCTAATTTCAACTCTCAAGTTACAGCGGACAAAAGTTTTTCCAACCCAAGAATATGTGCGCTAACGTCGTTCCATTTTGATCAAGCAATCACTGACAAAATGTTCTGGACGGTTATAATGCCAGTGGAATTCAATAAGCTAGGAAAGTCATTGATGAAACTGTTGATTAGAGCGTTTGTAATAATTTCAAGTTTTCTTTGTCATGTCGCCAGCGCTGATATTTTTTGGCTTTGGCGTGAAAACCAGCTTCCGGGAGGCGAAACAAACTGGCAATATGTCGCGAATACATCTAGCAGCGTTTTAATTCTAGCCCTCTCGTTAACCGCAATAAAGTTGTTCCTGAGCCGACGTCAAGTGAGTCGATACAATGAGGAATTGGAGAAAAATCGAGAGCAACTGGAAAATCGAGTGGAGGAGCGCACATCTAACTTAAATGAAGCGAACAAATTACTGCAAAGCACCAATATCGCCCTTGCAGGGGAAATCAAAGAACATCTTAACACGACAAACCAGCTGAGGGGTTCGGAAGCATACATCACCGATATACTGAGGTCGATGCCCCTGATGCTTATTGGTCTTGATGACCAAAATAGAATTACCCAATGGAATCGACAGGCTGAAAATATAAGCTGTATCGACGCGCAACATGCAGTTGGGAATAATCTATGGGAATGCTATCAGGAAATCCCGCTCACACAGCAGGACGTGGACCGATCAAGAACCGATCGAAAAGCAGTTTCTCTAAAATATAGCCAACGAGAACATTATCACTTTAACATTCTCATTTATCCCTTGCATAACCAATTAGAAACAGGCGTCGTAATCCTGATTGACAATGTTACCGAGCAGGTTAACACGAATAATTTACTCATTCAGAGAGACAAAATGTCCTCGATGGGTGAGATGGCCGCGGTCATGGCGCACGATATCAACCTTCCTCTGAGCGCTAGTTTGAGAGATCTCCAGGTTGTCCGTCAGGCTTTAGCTGAACAGTCGGCCGATCCCATCGAAGTCAACGAGCTTTTAGAAAATGCACTTATTCAAGGGCAACAGGCAACCTCTATCGTTGCTAACCTAATCGCCTTTTCGACCGGCGGAGGAGAAGAGAAGAGGCCAACCGACATAATTCAGGCGATTGAAAATAGCCTTGAGTTAGCAAATAGTCTGCTTTCCAATCCATCTGAGTTGCGCTTTAAAGATATTTCTGTTTCTCAGCAACACGCAAGTAATCTTCCCAAAATCATGTGTCATACCACCGAGATACAACAAGTTTTTTTAAGCCTATTCAGGCATGCTTGCTACTCTTTGGGAGCAGTTGACGACGCCGACCATGCCCCTGCCATAAATATATTAACACTTAATGAAGGGCATGGCGTCACCGTGCGAATCTATCATAATGGCATTGCAATCAGTGAAGAACAGCAGCAATATATTTTCGAGCCCTTCGCCAATCAAGGGCAGAACCGACATCCTTATCCAGCAGACAGTAGACTCTCCTTTACGCATTTCATCGTCGTGGATCAGCATCAGGGTAATATTGCCGTAACATCGAACGAGAAGGACGGAACGACCTTCCACTTGCAGTTGCCTAATGCAAACTAGAGTTGCAAAAATTGGGTCCTCAGCTACAACTCTCGCAGCAACTCTAGCGGGGCACGAACAGTTGATTTTCTGCTGTAAGCAGTGCCTAGCACTCCAATTACCAAACCTCCGGCTAGTGGGCCAACAATCCAAATCCAAGAGTGGAATACCCACGCCGAATCAAACAGAAGCTGCTGAATCAAAGCGATTGCTATTTCTGCCCCCAGCGACGCCAAAAGGCCTGCCGTAATTCCCAAGCTAGTAAATTCGATTAATTGGACTGACAATATTAGTCTGCGTGAACTGCCGATTGTCCTGAGTATCGCGCTCTCATGAAGACGTTCAGACATTGATAAGCTGATTGCGGAAAACATCACAAGCACTCCACAAGCAAGAATTATGGAAGTCATCACTTCGACTCCTCGAGTGATTTGCACCACGATTTTTCTGATACGCTCAATAATCCGATCCAACTCAATCACTTGAACAGTAGGATAACGTCTTAACAAGTCATTCAAGATCAACTTCTTTTCTGGCGGAATTAAAAGGCTCGTCATGTGGGTTCTAGGAAAATTTTCAAGGACACCCTCGGGAAATAAAAAATAAAAATTTGGTGTCATGTTCTCCCAGTTGAGGCTCCTCGTGCTTGTAATAGTTGCCTCAAAATTCAAGCCTCCAATGCTGAATGTGAGACGATCACCCAAATTCAAACCCAACTCATCCGCCAAATCGGTCTCAATAGATACCGGTATATCACTGCCCTCCAAAATCTCAGAAGAAGGCCCCCACCACCTTCCCGTCACTATCAAATTTCCTTTTGGTAAATGTTGAGCCCAACTAAGGTTGAGTTCCCTTCGCAGCGACTCATGAGTTTCTCGCCTCTCTGGAGTAATCTCCTCCCCATTAAATTCACGCAATCGACCTCGAACCATTGAGTACCAACCTGCAGTCTCAAGAGAGTACTTGCTAATTAGGGCCTCCGCGCCATCCAGCTCATAAGGCGCAACATTAATCAAAAAATGATTCGGCGTGCTATCATCTAGCTGAAGTTTCCAGTTATCTATGAGGGAAGTTCTTACTACTGCCATCGTCAAAAGCAATGTGATTGCGCTCCCAAAGCCAAAGAGTTGTATGAGGTTTTGGTCCCGCCGACGCCATAAATTTGCCAAAGCTAGCCGCCAAGCGCCCCCTAGGAACTGAGAAAACCATTTTCCCAGACGGAAAAATATCAGCCCAAAACCTGCGGCAGCAATCGCCACAACCAACAAGCCACTTAAAATTGACACGGATAAAAGAAAGTTATTGCTGTACCAGACTAACAGAATTGAAATAGTCAAAATGCCTATCAACACACGGTATTTTCTTCCGATTGACTGAACACGCAGATCCTTCCTTAGAACTGTCATAGGCGGTAAACTGGGCAAATGCCAGATTGCGGGTAACATAAACCCAATTGCGCATGCCAAGCCGGTACCCAAACCAAAAAGCATTGGCCTTAGACCAGCTCGAGGAAGAGTGACAGGCAACCAATCACTGATCAAAAAAACCAATGATTCTTGCACGGCGGCGCCAATGCAAATGCCTAAGGTGGCTCCGACGAGGGCAATTACCAGGCCATAACCCAAATAGAAACGTCGAATTCTGCCTCTCGAAAACCCCCAGCTTTTGAATAGACCCACCTGCATCACCTCATCGACTGCAAACTGATGGCTCGCGAGAGCTAGTGCGATTGCAGACAGAACCAATCCAACACTACCGGCAAGCAATAAGAATCTTCGTCCTCTATCTATTGCTTTCGCAATTCTCGCTTCTGCCATTTCTGGATCGATAATCCGCTGATGAATAGTCAAATGTCCGGCTAACCATTCTCGATAATTTGTTAATGAAACGGGATTTATCTCATCTGGAAGAGCTACTAAAAGTTTATGCTTGACACGACTGCCAGCCAAAATCACGCCAGCCGGCGCAACATCATCGATGTTGATTAGTATCCTCGCACCGTAGAATGAGAATGAGCCTCGAGAATCTGGTTCGTCGATTAAAACGCGACTAACTCTTAATTTGATGTCTCCAAACTCAAGATAATCTCCCAGCTCAATTTTCAGCAAAGGTAAGATACGCGCATCAACCCAAGTCTCTCCAGATGGAGGACCAGATTTAGCTACTTTTAGCTTATCGGGGTCAGCGCTGAAGGGGAACATTGAGTAACTGAGCTCCCCTCTCAGCGGGTAGCGTTTGTCAATCGCTCTCACAGAAGCTAGATGCATCTCTTCCTCTGAGTAGACCATTGATACAAAAGTCATCATTGTCGACGTTTGCAGTTCC
>MDTB01092930.1_pt1 | contig 19747 bp, 12 predicted proteins | sample 811161 | NCBI WGS metagenome assembly MDTB01 (sample SAMN05326650, study PRJNA326480) | marine metagenome | isolation source: seawater | place: Mediterranean Sea | collected 2009 | reverse complement strand
GATTACGATCCAATTGGAGGCTTCGCTAGAGACTATGATAAAGGCGGCATGAGCCACCTTAAAGGCACAGTGCAAAACATTGTTGACGCTATCAATACACTAAATGAAGGAAAGAATCCAGATACCTCAACTAACGAGGCTGCTGAGAATCTTCTTTTCTATCTTAATGGCGAAGACAGCAGTGGCAACGGTTTTCCATATGCAGAATTGGATGCGAAATATGAATACAGCAAAGACACAAGTAATCCACAAATCACAGATCAAGTCGTACCAGTTGCGTCTGGATCTTGGTCTGTTAGGGCAAGGGTTATGGAAGACCATCCCAAGCCAGTCCTTGGAACCGCCACTGGATTACATCGTTTTATCATAGAAGATGATTCCACAGTGGGTTCAAATCGACCTGATGATACAAGGTTTATGTTTAATTTTTGCTTCGCCTTTGGTTTTTCAACAGTGCAAACTAATAACGAAACTGAGTTGATTCCAAAAATTGCCTCCACCACCGTTGGTAAATTTACACAGTTTAATGCAAATGTTATTGGCACCACACCGGTGGTAGGGTCTGACTTTACCCCATTGGAGCCAAATTACACAAGAATACAGCCATTGATTCAACCACTTTTTGCGCCCGGTGTTTTATATAATACAATAAAATCAGGCGTTGCGTGTGATTATCCGTTAATGACAGACAATTTGAATCGTGTTTTAGCAACTGTTAGTTCGTCGACAGAATCAACAGCTTCTTTTTGGATGATTGCTGGAAGGACTACCAACACTTCTTCATTCATTGATCTTGGTAACAATCTAGATAAGAATTATTTTAGTGGGCTCTTGCAAGACCCTTTGCTTGGTGACGACATTAGAGGAAACCTTATCAGTGAAAGATTTGTAGAAGAGACAAAACCCTACAATCATTCCCTTGGTATTCGTCTTGGAACAAGCTCGACAGACCCGGGCCATAATCCATTTAGGGTATTATCTCTTAAATCAAACAGTGGTGTTAATGATTTTCAAGGGTTTAATTTTAGGGTGCCCTTTGAGGCTTTAGTCGAACCAGAAAACTACCTTGCCAATCGTGCGTTGGTCAATCAAGAGCCTGATAACTTCTTGTACTTTGATATATATCAAAGATTAAACTACAAAGCGATATGGGATGGCCGAGGGGACAACGTATATAAAAAGATGGCCCACAACTTTCTATCAGAAATACCTGAGTTCTTTTTAGAAGATGGAGAGCTTACAAGCTTTTCTTCTTTAAGACAAGGTGATGCTAACTTTGGAGTGGTAGAGCAAACACCCAATGCTCCCATACTGACTGGTAGTCAAGGTCCAAAAGAATACAAAATGCGTGTTAAAATGTATAGATCAACAACGGGATCTAATGCTAGTATGTTTTCTAATGAAGTGGATGTAATTCCGCCTCAAGATCATGACCCTGATGGAACTCTGGGCCTAAGGCAAACACTGACCATGTATTCAAGACCATCTGGTTTTGGTCCTCCATCGTGGGATGGATTTGAAACCACGTTTGGCAATGAAACCACAGGTGTAGAAGGTCTTGATAATAGAAATGGATATAATTTCCCCTTTACGCCTCCGTATTATCACGGTGAGGCTTGGGCAGATATAACATTTAAGCCAGATAGACTGGGTAAGCACACATTAGATGAGATAATTGCGTCATCCTCTGTTGAATATTATCGTTATTGGAACCCAAAGGCAAACCTAGCTATTGTAAAAAGAGAAGAAAATGCACATGAAGCATTTCATTGGGTTTCATGGACAGGATCTTTAGCTAATACTGGATCTAGCATTGGCACAACAACCGTAGTCAATGGTTTTACTGTTCAAGCAGGTGATGGTAATTTTTATGGCCCACAGCATCCGTTGTTTGTTAATGACAATGCAATGCAAATTAGTTCATCAATAAATTTATTTGGAAAATATTCACCCCCTGATGATGATTCTAGCACAGATCAAAATTTTTCTAAATGGGTAGTTCAAACAAAATTTGAAACACCAATTTTGAACTTCAATCATATATCATCCTCCGGAGTCTACCAACAGGTTGAAATAAACACTAACAATTTTTATGCGAAAAGAACCCAGCTACAAACCCATGGCTCTGGCGATTCCACTGTCACCGCAACCGATAGCAACCTTGTCGGAGGCTTAGGTTCTTTCTCTATCGACCTTAGGGGTGCAAAAATGATAAACACCAGTGGCGACTTAGAGGACATACCAAATAACGTTGCATTTCAAGATCGAAGAATTATAATCTATGATGGCGAGACAGAATATAATATTTATTTTGTTAGAGATCGATCCAGAAGTGTCACAAATTTGCTTTCTGATGGCGATGTCGATAGTGATTTTCAAGGTGACGCCAATGGCGATGGTGTTAACGATTCTATACGAATCGACACATCAGGTTTGCTTAACAACACAGTCCTCACGAATCTCGCCGATGGCTTTGGACAGACCCTATCAGACCTATTGCCAAGCTTTTTTAATTATGGTGGGAACGTTGGTTTTCATGACATAGCTCCAGTTGCCAGCAACCTTGTAAAGGTTGATCTCACTGACACAACCTCAGACTCGGATGTAAAAAATGCAATAATAAGCGCAATAAACACACAAACGCCAATGACGGCTACAAATCGTGGTCCGGAAAAACTTAGAATACAGTCTTCAATTCTAGGAAGCGGTTCTGCTCCATCATTCTCTAGTGCCATGGGAGTTCAATTCGCTTCCACGTCTAACAATTTTACAAAACCAGCTATCGTTGTTAGCGGATCGATAGATGAGGGTTCTCTTGACCTTTCACAATTATCTGCCCCAACAACAACTAGAGGGATGTGGCATCAATACGGTGTGATACCAGAGTCCCAAGAAGGTGTGTTTATGGAGATTGCAGACGTGCCATTTGCATGGCAAAAGGGAGCCCTAGGTGTTCATTCGGTTGCTCAATCTCTGACAGGATCCCTTGCAGATCTTGTTGGTTTTTCCAAACAAAGAAAAAAACTTGGGAAGCTTCGTATGGAAAAGGAGATTGAAGAAGCTGTTGTTGCTGTTCCTTTTATTGTTGAGAACGGGCAAAGAAAGTTTTTTGAAATACCATATGATGAAATATTTGATGCTGAACGCCAGATTGATGGGCTGGGTCCCGAGGGTGATTATCATTTTGCAGGAATCACTATAAGGGAAATGGTTAAGAGGATGAGAAAATATGTAATGCCTCCACAATTCGATTTTCTTAATAATAGAATGGGAGTAAGACCATTTGCCATGTATATTTTTGAATTTAGACACACTTTTACGAGACAAGACTTAGCAGATATGTGGCAGGGAATATCTCCTGATATAGGTCGAGATTTTGTTGAATCATCAGCAATGTTTTCACACAATCTTTTATCAAAAGAGTTGCTCGGTGGGGGTACTTCACCCGGTGATACACCCATACCAGTTCAACAAAACACAAACACAGGTTTGCCACTCAATGACAGACTTAGATGGATGGTTTTTAAAGCAAAGAAAAAAGCAAAAACAAATTATTATGATAAGGTTGTAAAGAAACCTCAAACTTCTGATTATGTTGATGATATATCATCCACTCCTGCTCAAGAAGAAAGGTTTCAATTTAACTGGCCGTATGATTTCTTTTCACTGGTTGAACTAGTTAAATTAGATGCCGAAGTTGTATTTTCTATGCCTGATACCACATCAGGTAATACCTTCGGTGACCCTGCTCCAACTCAAGCTACTTCAACTCCTACAGGATCAGAAACTCAAGCAGAGTATGTGAGAACAAGGAGGCCTCTTTTAGGCACACCAGTTTTTCCAACAGGGTCGTATTCAAATGATGAGGGTGGTATTTAGTGGGGTTTTCTAATAAAAAAGAAGATGTTATATACATGGAACTTACACCCTATGGTCGTCAATTGTTGTCTAGAGGTGAATTGATGCCAGCTTATTATAGCTTTTTCGATGACGACGTTTTGTATGACATAGGTCTAATAAGCACATCTGATACCTCAAATTATCCAAGCGGATTTCTGTCAGAATCTGTAGGCCAAGCCAAAGAAAGAATATTGAATTCAACACCTTACTTAAAGCCGCAAATTTGTTTTTCTGGTAGAGATCAAAAGATTGTATCTATTCAAAACTATTATTTATACAACAACCTATATGAACAAGAGAGTGATGAGAAGGTAAATTTTTTAAATTATCCTATAGGGACATCTGATTATCATAGTAAAAATTTTACTCCCTATTGGGACATAAAGTATTTACATGGTACAGCATCAGCAACAGAAGTGTCAACCGGGGTGTTTTCTTTAAATACAAAAAAGATTTTAGACTCTAGTAACCCTCAAAGTTCTTCCTTGCCTTTTAGAAATATTCCGCAAGTTGAGTTTGCTTTGGACTATAAGTTGTCAATAAAAAACATCTATAGCGATGAAGAAGGCACAGATCAATTAGAGTTTGTTAGTCCAAATTTACAAATATCCAATGTTGCAGATGATGGATCTTATGTTTCAATGAAAGAACAAACTTTAATGTTGCATATTATAGAGGAAAACGCTTTTCAAAATGGCAAATCTTTTAGTGTTGAAGTTTTTAAAAAAGACAAATTTAAGGATCATAAATACATACCTCTAAAGTTTTCTAGTGAGATATATGAAAACATGGCCCAAAGGGTTGTCGATGACATGTTAGTTGAGAATCTAGATAGTTTTGCAGATCCTGATTTCAACGACCCCGATCTTTTAGCTGAAAATGATCCTAGCTTTGTTGAGTATTTTTTTGATTTACGATTAGACAGCGAGATACCAGAGGATGATATTTGCCAAGGCTTAAAGTTTTTAAAAAGAAAAGAAATATATATAGATATTGATCTTGATTGCATCGATAGAGATGACATAGCTGATATTGATATATATGCTACAAAAGTAACCGAAATAGAGGAATGTTAATATGGCTGTCACAATTCTTGAAAATTTGCCAAATGTTGCAATTAGAAATATAATAATAGAAAATTCACAAGAGTCTGAGTCCAAGTTTGTCATTCAAGCTGAAGTGGTTGTTTTTGGTTTGGATTCCACTCAACCATCAAAAAGATGGACAGAGGATGATTTTTTGCTAAAGCATTTAAATTTGGTTGTTGTTGCATCATCTAACAGTGCTTTTAATAGGGATGTATCATCGGGTTTAATAACGATAGGTACACAAAACATAAATTCATATTCATCAACACAAAACGATATCCAACTTAAACAGATTTCTTTAAAGCAAAAAATCAAATTGTTGCGAGAAGAGACTGATAGTGGTCAATATTCTTGCGTGGCAACTGTCATATTCGATCAAAAAATTGAAACAGATAGTGTTTATTTATTTGCCATGACTTCAATCAATATGAAATCACTGTCAAGTTACTACGGTGTTGATCTTAAGTCTGAACAAGTGTCTAACTATATGGGCCCAATAGTCAGCGAGCCAATCATTAAGGATGGGTCTTTAGTTACCGAGTCTAACGTGTTGAGGTTGCAAAATGGTGAATTATATAATGGCCCCTATCACGCTCATGAGGCTGGATACATGGTGGGTTCTTTTCATTCAAGTGATCCCCATCCATCACTGAATGTTTCCATTGTTCCAAATACTAAATTGAAAGACAATAGGTTTAAAAAGTATCCTGATTATAACACTAATCAAGTTCAAGATTTAAAAAACATTTCTTCTTTTTCTATGTTATATGCATCTCAAAATAATCCAAATGAGTTGACATGTATGTTTTCAATAAATGTTCACAATATATTATTAACAAGAACAAAATATGGACGACTCCTGTACAACTTGAAGCCTGAAGTTTATGAATCAATGTTAAGCAACTTCATGATCAAAAATTTAAAAATATATAAAAGAAAAGTAAAACAACAAAAGCATAGCAAAAAAATAGTAAAATATTTATCTCGGGATTTGATAATAGATAGCAAAGACTTTGCAAATGAAAACAACTTAGCTCCAAAAACAAAATTAATCCGTGAAGGTAGCAGAGCCACAGTTGCAGAGCCGAATGTTCAAGAGATTGTAGAATCGCCCGATATATTTTCTTTTAATAATGATTTTTTTAATGATAATCAAGGCGTTACAAGAAGCCTAACGGATTATAGATTTTTTTCTCGTATAAAAGAAGAGGCTGCAATGACTCAAGCCCAGTCAACAAAGTATATTAGAACATTTTCATTTGCAGATTTCTCGCCGCAAACAAAATTTAGTGAAAAGTGTGTTTTTGAAATAGATATGACATTTAACGATCCTTCAATATCCGCATTACAGAATATAATGGTGGAGATAAAAAATTCAATATCCGAGCTTGATAGGTATATTAATATGTCTTTGAAAAAGCGCAATTATGATTTCAAATTGAAAAAACTAAAACAAGAATATTTGAATTCTTTATCAGGTCGATATTCATCTCCTGATAATTATCCTTGGATCAAATCTGTATCGACATATGCTAAATATTTTTCTCTTATGAAAGATATTACTCCTCTTGAGCAAGAGAGAAAAGCACTAAATTATTATGGTTTTTTAAATCCACAATCATTTCAACCTAAATCTGCAAAAATGTTTTTGTATGAATTTAAGCAGTTATCTTGTAGAATGATGAAATATTTCAAAGTATCTTACAATATGCTAGATAACAAAGTTATTCAAAAATCTCAAAAAATATATCAAAATGTAAACCATAGTGACATTGATGTTAATCATGAGTTTTCAAATGTTCTTGATTACAAACAGGGTAAAGATGGGTTTAAATTTTTTACAGCCAATGAAACCACAGAGCCACAAACTTACATATTTCGTAGTATGTCAAAAAACTCATTCATTAACAGAATGGCTGCTGAAGTCCAAAAGCTTAAAAATGAATCTAGTTATGAAGACATATTGCCGTATATTTCTCCTAATCTTTTTAGTTGGGGCAATAAAGATTGGGCGCTAAGAGATGAAAACCTAACATATTCAGATTTAATTCCAAACATACTAACTGATGGTGTTGTAGATGAAGAGACCAGCTTTGCCCCAGACAATTGGCAACAAGTTCCAAATACTGATTTTGAACAAAATGCAGGTGTTCTTTTTCAGTTTTCTGATGACGATTATCGTTTGGCATCAGATTATATTGGATCTAGATATGGAGTTTTAGGTAGCGAGGATATTGAAGAGGAGTATTTGCCAAACTCTTATCAAAGATCATCACCAAACGGCCAAGGTCCACTGGGCAGCGTATTCGCCGAGGACTCTTCAACCCTGTTTGATGATTTGAATGCGTCTTTAGCGAACGCAACTGAAGATGATAATGGCACACCACTACGCTATTATAAAGACTTTTTGGACTCGGCTAATAAAATGTCAACACCTATTGATTTTGATAGCGCAGTGCTGATGTTAAAGTCAATTCAAAAAATACAATATAAACCGTCATACTCTGCGACCTTACAATCAATGGGTAAAGAAAATTGGATTGATTTAACTTCTGATTTATTAAACTCTTTACAGGGAGATATTTTGTGCAGAATGGTCCCGGCTAATATAGCTAATCGTATGTTGCCCACCAAATATCGTATATATAATCAATTTTTTATTATTTCTTTTCCACCAGCTTCAGTTAATGCTGTTGCTCCGTCTGCCACAATTTCTGATCAGCTAGTTCAAACACAGACCACTTCGGGCGATATTAGTAACGATTTTTTAATAGGCAACTTAATTAGACAGCCTACTAGTCGTGATGGTATCAATAGTGGTATTAAATATTTTAAAACACCAGTTACATTGCCAACATCCGGACCTATGTCCAACGTTGGCAACTTTTTCCCAGAGCCAAGCTCTTTCGATAACACAAATAGATCTGTTGCCACAATCATGAAAGAACAGATGGAGCCACTTTCCACACCAGATTTTACGGCCCCCACTATTGATCCAAACCCACCACCTTCGGCTCCAGCTTTGACTGATATGGACCCTCAACCCGGCGGTGCTGGTGCTATGTCATCTGAATCGACATCTTCGCCGATGCAGTCTACACAATCAGGAGGTGGCTATGGCTATTAAAAAAGTAAGATATTCTATAAACACAGTTGATACCATGTTTGCAGAAAAAGGAGTCAATCAATCTAAGATTAAATTAATATCATCGGAGCATGAAGATACTGGATTGATGTACAGAAGAAAAGATATTGTAGAGGTGGATTTTTCACAAACTCTTGTTGCTGACAGTGATTCTATAACATCTTTTGATAATGGATTGCCAAATGGACAAAACATTATAAATTATCAAGCACAATTAGCATCACCACGATCAAATGGACAAGAAGTAGATAATTCAGATTATGCCTCTTTTAGTTACGGTATCTTGCCAATGTATAACTATCATGCACCGCAATATGAAGAAGAGATAAAAGATATTGATGAGAATGAATTGATAAATGCCTATATATCTTCTGAAAACGGAGACAATGATACTAGAGGCTTGTCACGTCACTTTTCTAACACTTCATTAACAAAGGATAGTTTTTTAAATATTTCCAGAAGATCTAATGTAGACTACCTACCTCCTAGTCCTCAATTTAATGGACCAGCAATTATTTATCCACAAAATTATAATTTCTCAAACATCGCACCAGAAAAGAAAAAATTTCCCTTTGCAATTGATATTTCAATTGGTATTGACGTTGTAAATAAAAAATTTAAAAATTTTTTAAAAAAAACAAACATGTATGAAACATTTGTCGGAGCCAGCTTGGCTTTACCAAAAGATACAGTCTCAATGACTACCACTGTTAACTCCACCACCGGCGTGTCTGCTGGTGGTATAGCGATTAAATACTTAGATCTTCTTGACATAGACTTAAATTTGCTATTTAGTTTACAAGAACCAGCACCATTAACGTATTTTGGCACTGAAAACGATTCAACTCAAGGGCTTGGTTTTAAAATCGCCTTACTTAGGGGCTTTATGAGGCAGCTAATTGTTGACGATATGCCAACATTTAAAGAAACTATACAAGGTAAGAAAAATTATTATGAGCCCATATTTTATAAAATTCAAAAAACTGTGGGAACAGCCGGAGGCCAAGTTATTCAAACTTATGTTGTGCCGGCAAATAAAAACATAGTGAATTATTTTGATACTCAAATCAAGGCAGGTATTATATATTCTTATAAAGTCACGGAATGTGCCATTGTTATGGGGAGTAGAATATCACTAGCTAGTACAACTGATGTAAATGGTGGAAATAAAAAACAATATGAATTTCAAAATGAACCAGTTTTGTATCTAATGGAGACACCAATAGTTAGGGACGCTGTAGCCACAGTGTGTAATCCAACTCCACCTCCAATTGTAGACTTCTACACAAAAAATACCGCTGACAACAGAATATTCATGCGAATGCACACCACTGCTGTTGGCCAAGTTGTTGATAGTTTTCGTGAAATATTTGAAGATGATATAGAGAACTCTAATATGTTAAGGTTTAAAAATCGTTTTTTCGATAAATACATCTATGAAAACAAAAGCAACAAGATAGAGTCATACGAAATTATAAGACTATCAAGAAAACCAACAAAATTAGCAGACTTTTCCGCAGGAGTCAGATATATTATTGATGAAAAAATATACTTTAACACAACCACTGTTTCAACAGAAATAAGACCAAATAAAAAATACTATTACATTTGCAGAACAATCAATCAACATGGGATGATATCAAACCATAGTAATGTCTACGAGGTGGAATTATTAAAGGGAGCTTCTACTAGCAGGTTGGTGGTTGATATTTATCATTTTGACACAAAACTTAGAACATCTCAATTCAGAAACATGACAAGGCTTTTGCAACTTGTACCGGCATCTCAGCATACAACCTATGAAACCCCAGAGCTTGGTGAATCATATAGAAGATATTTAGATCGAACAACTCTTGGTCAAGCTGGGCATCCAATATGGGGTGAAAATTTTAAAATAAGGGTGACCTCTAACAATACAGGTAGAAAAATAGACTTTAACGTTGTTTTCAATCTAATTAAGAATAAAACACCTGAAGAAATAAAATAAACACTAATTATTGTATACTAATTAGTTAAGGAGAACATACATGGCGTTTTTAGATAATAGTGGAGATATCATCCTCGATGCAGTCTTAACCGACCACGGAAGAAAGTTGCTAGCACAAGGCGACGGATCTTTTGAGATCACACAGTTTGCACTTTCGGATGATGAAATAGATTATTCTTTGTACGAGAAGAACCATACCAGCGGAAGTGCTTATTATGATTTGCAAATTTTACAGACTCCCGTGTTTGAGGCTTTCACCAACAACACATCATCAGTAAAAAACAAGCTGGTAAGTTTTGAAAATTTAGATCTTTTGTTTTTGCCTATAATTAAGCTAAACAAGAAAACAACTGCAACAATGATTCATTCTACTTTGGCAACTTTTGTCATAGCTGCGGATGGCTTCACTGAAGATGACAATGGCCAAACAGACTCGTTAAAGGGTATCGCTCAAGATCAAAATGGTATTGATGTACAAGGTATTCTTCGAGGAGAAACACTTCAAGGTGACAATCATATTAGAATTGATCAAGGCTTGGACACTGGTGATGCATCTGGAAACGCTGAAATCAGCCCAACCCAATCGCTTGGTAATATGGTTGAGACAGAATACACAATTCAAATGGATAGTCGACTCGGTCATCTTGCAACTTTAAATGGTGACATTTTGACAGAGGATTACATTGATGATGATCATATTGCATTCTATACAGTATCTCAAGGTGACACAGTAAACCAAATTGTTTCTTTGATTAATGATACCACAAACAACACTAGCAACGCCATCAATGGACCACGGGGCACCAAGCTTGAACTTAAGATCAAAAGCTCCATGGAGTTACAAACAAGCACATTCTTGTTTACCCGCTTAGGTGGAACCACTACAATGACAAATCGAGGAAATACACAGTCTAACATTTATTTTATTGATACTATGCTTAGAGTTACCGGTGTTAAAACCGGCCAATCAATGGATATTCCAATTCGTTTTGTTAAATACAAATCAACATAGGATATAAAAAATGGCAGATTCAGCTTATAAAGTATTGGGTACAAACGATAGAGTTACAACCCGAACCCTTCTTCATGAAGCAATTCCCCTTACAGGGACAATTGTTAGCGGCACCTACTCAGATAACAATATTAAAAACTTTTCTCATGGCATGTTCCAGAGCGTATATGATTATCCTTATTTGTCATCTTCGGCAAATCACCTCTTTGATATTACCATGGGCATATCAGCGGACTCGAGCTTGTATTCCTCTATAACTGTCCAGCAAGATAAGAAGCGAAACATATATAATCAAATGGCTCAAGTTCTTGTTGGCTATGATACAACAGGTTCCATTCTTAGGTTTGATACAGATGGTAATTTTTCAAACACAACAAATGACAAAATGGATGACGTCATCTTTTTGGTTTTTTCAAGATTGCTTGTGAAAGATGAAATCAAAAAAGAATCATTTGAGTTGAAATTAAACATGGGAGCCGACCATGGAAGCCCTTATGGCGCAAATGATCAGATTTCTGTTTTGGATGTAAGTGCTTCAAATGAATATCGTGTAAACTCTCCGGCTGGTGAATATGGAATTCTTTATGCAACAGGTTCCACTATCCCTAATAATTTTATTGGAGACAGCAACACAACTGCCTCAAATGGCACCTCCGCCAAATATCCACACACAGCGTCATTCAACAACCTTACATATGCAAAGGTTGGTTTGATATATTATCAAGCTGGTGTTGTTGTTTTGACTTCTTCTTTATTTCAAGATGCCACTGATGATGCTGGTATTATTGATGAGACCACAGTTGACTGGGTTAACTCAGTCACAGAGATAGAGGATGGCATAACTGGCTTTGAGATAAGCGCATCAGCAGATGCTTTGCGTAACCGCATTGAAAATCTTCAGTTCAATAACACAACAGAGTTGAACTCAACCATTTACTTTTGCCGAGCAAATCATAATGAATTTAATTATTCATCAAATCCAACTTATTTGTCTGGATCTAAAATTCGAGTCAAGAACGAATCTACCGATGATCCAGTGTCATACATTACAACAGTTGGGCTTTACAATGATCGTCGAGAGCTATTGGCAGTCGCTAAAGTCAGCGAGCCACTTAAGAAAACACCAGACACAGAATTCACCTTGAGGGTTCGACTGGACTATTAAAAAATGCCTAGTTATAAGTTCAATGAAGATGATATTTTTATAAACACAGTTAGAGCCGAGCCACAATATAATTTCTATATCTATAGCGGCTCTGTCTATATTGATAGCATTCCTCACCTCTCAGGAACCAAAGCATCAAACTCAGATCCAAATATATATGGCGTACCTAATGGGTTTATAAGCTTATATGAATATAACATAGATAGGCTTGCAGACGAACGTATTAAGCCATTTGTTATAAAAGATGGAAAGAAGAACTCATTCAAGTCAATTACTGAGGTAAATTATCAAACACAGTTTGATCCCGGTGATCAAATTTTTACGTCTTACAATTTGTCCGCTAGTATAAGCAGAATATTCAGAGATGGATCAGACATAGATTTCGCTGGTCGCAAAGAGTTGATAGCCTTAAGAAATACTCTTGACCACTATTCTTACTTATCTCCACACTATGAGTATTCTTCATCTCTTGGAGACAAATCTTTACAAACTTTATCATTGGTGTCAATTCCTTCAATATTTTATGGCTCTAAGATAGAAAAGGGAACAGTAAGGTTGGATTATTATCTAAGTGGAAGCTTGGTCGGCAGCTTGGTTGACAATAGAAGAAATGGCGAGCTTGTGCAAGTAAGCGGCGGAATATCAACTAATGATGGTAAAGTAGCTGGTGTTGTTTTATATAATGAAGGTTTTATTATATTAACAGGTAGTTGGAACTTGGAGGCTAGCGTTCAAACCAATCACAAGTATTTAGATTCATCTGGAGTTATTCCTAACAGTGGCGCAGGCAAACTAACAAAGCATCGTTGGAACGTATGGGGATGGGGTCTTGATGTGGATGTTGCAAACCATAGTAACAATATGGTATCAGCTTCTTTTGGTCTTGAGTATAATGGCTCAACCGAAACTCAAGTTATGACTCTTTTAGCTCATGCTCCATACGATGAGATAAACTATTCTAATAATCCTACATCATATTCTTCTAGTGTTGCCAACAAACAATCGATTGTGTCCGCAATGTCAGGAACTCATCAATATGTTGAGAAACCCATTGAGGTAAAAAATATTGTCTCAGCTTCATACACAGATCAGGCTGCCCCCTATGAAAAAACAACTTATATAACCAAGGTAGCTGTTTATGATAAAAACAAAAATCTTATTGGCGTGGCCAAACTAGCAACACCTGTTAGAAAAACAGATGATATTGACTATACTTTTAAAATAAAACTTGACATTTAACTTATTGTATGTTATAATGTAAATATGATAGATGTAGTAATGGGCCTCGATGTAAGTTCATCCAAAGTCGGCCTTGCAATAATAGACTTAAATCAAAACTTATTGGAATACAAACTTATCAAGTTTGACTCAAAGAAGCCTCTTGAGGACAGATGTAGCTTATTAGAGCATGTTGTGACATCGTATGATGCCACCCAATACATCAACCCAAAGAACAAGTACAATATCACAAGAGTGTATATTGAGGCACCGTTTATGATGTTCTCGGGCGGCAAGACGACTGCCATGACCATGAGCAAGCTGCAAAGGTTCAATGGAATGGTTTCTTATATGGTCAGTCGTGCGCTTGGCCAAAATGCCGAATTGATTGCCGCCAACAAAGCCCGAGGCTTAATTGGTTTGAAGATCAAAAGAGGTGAGGACACCAAGAAAAAGATTATAGAGTGGGTCTCGATCAAGTACCCCGAAAAGTTTGTTGTTGAGATGACAAGATATGGAAATCCCAAACCGGGCACAGATGATATGGCAGATGCTATTGTTGTGGCTCTTGCAGGATTAAACTTAAAAGAGTAACTATTTATAGTTAAAATGAGGATTTACTATGAACAACCAAAAGCTTATTATGGAAAACTGGCGCCGATATTTAGATGAGAGTGATGTCAATGAAACTCAAGAACTAGATGAGGGTGCGCGAGAAAAAATGTTTGCTGCCTTGATGGGACTTTTTGCCCTCGGTTCATCTGCTGATGTTGCGGCAGCAACACTCAATCTTGGCGGAGGCGACACTATAACTGTTCAACAAGCTGCCGATGGATTAAAGGCAAAGGGTGACACTCAATCTGCCAAGACCGCCCAAGACCTTGCAGATATTTTAAAATCGAATCCGCCCGATAACAACAACAATAACATGATTGATGTTATGGATGCTGGCGAAGTTGGAGCAAACACGCTGGATAGTGGACAGATCGATTTACTTAAGAGTTTGCAAGGCGGCACACCCTCAGTAGACTCACAAAGCAAACCTATGTCTCAAAAAGACATTCGCACAAAAATAAACAAAGGCGGCCCCGGAAAATCCGGACAATTGGATTTTGTTAAAGAAAATACTTGACAAAGTATGGTGATCATGTTATAATATATACATGACAGAAAAACAATCAATTATCAACAATATACTAGGCGGATATAAAAGGGTTAGCGGCGAATGCCTCTATCACTGTCCGTATTGTGGACATCACAAGAAAAAGATGTCAATCAACTTTGCGAAAAATGCGTTTAAATGTTGGATCTGCGACGAGCGTGGCAAGAACATTTATCGAATCGTTCGTAAGTTTGGTACCTTTCAACAACGGCAACGATGGTTAGAATTAGATGGTCGCTTGGATTTATCCGAGTTTGACAAGTTGTTTATGGCGCTCAATGACGAAAAGATCGAGCCTACAACTGAACTTCCACCAGAATTTATCTCTCTTTGCAATGAACACCTTCCGCGTTCTTCTCAACGACCCCTTCAGTATCTCCATGAGAGAGGGTTGATGAAGAAGGACATATATAAGTGGAAGATTGGTTATTGCCCAGAGGGAGAGTACGGTGGTCGAATCATTATCCCATCCTTCAACAATAACGGAGACATAAATTATTATATAGCGAGATCTTATGTAGGGCACAGTTGGAAATATAAAAATCCACCTGCTAGCAAAAATGTGATCTTTAATGAGTTATCCATCGATTGGGATGAGTCAGTAGTTCTTGTCGAAGGTGTGTTTGATGCCATTGTCGCAGGTACGAACGCCATCCCGATCCTTGGATCAACTCTCAGAGATAACACAAAATTGTTTCAAGCTATCGTGTTAAACGACAGTCCAGTGTATCTTGCTTTGGATTCTGATGCTGATAAGAAGCTCAGCTATATAGTTAAAAATTTATTGAAATATGACATTGAGGCTTACAAGATAGACACCTCCGGTATAGAGGATGTTGGATCAATAACAAAGACGCAGTACGACGTCTTACAGCAGGCAGCCGAGCCAATTTCATTTGATGATTTTTTTCTCATGGATGAATTACGTAGGGTAATGTAGTGTGGACGCTAGACTTGCATGGCACATCACACGAAGATGCGGAGTCCAAATGTCATCGCTTTATTAACAAGAATTGGAACAATCAGTTGACCATTATAACAGGTCATTCGCCAACTATGAAATCGATTGTTTGTAAAGTTCTTGATCAATACAACCTACAATATATAGTTGGTGGAATCACAGGAAGCGAAGGTTATATAAAAATATTTTCGGGAGGAGAATATGGTAAATAAAATATGCACACGATGCGGTGGTTCATTCCCCGCAACTTTAGATTATTTTTATAAAAATTCTAATGCAAAAGACCGATTGCAAACTCGATGTAAAACTTGCTGCAAACTTCAAGTGGCCGAAAAATGGGCATCTAACCCAGAATATTTCAATCAGCATGCTGCGAGAAAAAGAGCACTTGATCCCGAAGCAGACAATCGAAGGGTAAACGAAATTAAAAAAAGGTCAAAGGCAAAAGGAACCGCTTGTGTTTATACGATAACAAATAAAATAACTGGCAAAATTTATGTTGGTGAAACAATTTGGAAACACAGACGTTGGACCCAACACCGTAGCGAATTAAAAAGAGGCAATCACGATACTCGATCTCTACAGGAAGAATACGATAAATATGGAATTGATTCGTTTGAGTTTTCAGTGGTCAAAGTTATCAAAAGTAAAGATAAGAACGAACTCAGGACAGAGGAGGAAAGAGTAATCAAAGAACTAATGGAAGAAGGTCGGAGCCTTTATAATATCGCAAACACAAAAGGGGGAACAAATGTTTAAGATAGCTCACTTGGGAGACACCCATATAAGAAACTTGAAATACCATCAGGAATATCGCATAGTATTCAAGGAATTATACAAAGAATTGAAGGCAGAAAAGCCAGACTATATCGTCCACTGCGGAGATATAGCTCACACAAAAACACAGTTAAGTCCAGAGTATTTCCAGTTAGCCTCCGAGTTCCTCTCGGAGCTTTCTGCTATTGCACCTCTAATTGTCATTCTTGGCAATCATGATGGCAATCTTAAGAACGAGAACAGAGAAGATGCAATCACACCAATCGTTGATGCTCTTGATAATCCACGTATTACTCTGCTTAAGAACTCCGGTGAATATAGCCCCGAAAGTGGTCTAACATTTAACGTATTAAGCGTGTTCGACAGGTCTAATTGGATCAAGCCATCATCGGACCAATCAATCAACATAGCTTTATATCATGGCTCAATAAGTGGATGTATGACCGATTCCGGCTGGACTATGGATCATGGCGAGGACGAAGCAACCATCTTCAATGATCATGACTATGCTCTTCTTGGAGACATCCACAAACCTCAGTTTCTTGATAAAGAACGCAAGGTTGGCTACTGTGGTTCAACCATTCAGCAAAACTTTGGAGAGTCGCAAGACAAAGGCTACATGTTATGGGAGATCAAAGATAAAAACAATCATAGGGTCTCACATAGGTCACTGTATCACCCAAAGCCATTTGTCACCGTGACCCTTAACAACGATGGCACTCTACCAGAAGCTAACGTGCCAAAGTATTGTAGACTTCGCTTGGTTACCCCACGAAACATGCCAATAAGCAAACTTCGCAAAGCAACAGACATGGCTAGGGTAAAGTGGCGTCCGTATAGTGTTGCGTTCTTAAACCGTGGCAATGTGGTAACTTCTAGCGAGAAAGCGGACAACTCTGCTATAACAGAGAATCTACGAGATCTCAAAGTACAAGAGAAGCATATAAGAGAATACCTAAAGGACTACCAACTAGAAGAGGCAGTAATCCAAGAGGTAATGGCGCACAACCTCAAGTATAACCGTCTAGCAACTGAGAACGAAGAGATAAGTAGAAACGTTGTGTGGCGCATCAAGGAGATTGGGTGGGATAATCTCTTCAACTATGGCGGAGATAATAAAATAAACTTTGAAAAGCTAAGAGGTCTGGTTGGTATATTCGGAAAGAACTACTCCGGCAAGTCATCAATCGTTGACTCTATCTTGTTCACTATGTTCAACTCTACATCAAAGGGTGAACGCAAGAACGTACACATCGTAAACCAGAATAAACAAAGCGCAAAGGGCAAGATAAAGATCGAGATAGGAAATGAATTGGTGGAGATCTCACGTAACCTAAACAAGTATGAGAAGAAACTAAAGGGAAAAGTTACGACTGAGGCAAAGACAGATTTAAACTTCTATAATGCCACACAGGACGAATCATTAAACGGCACAACTAGGAACGAAACAGATGCAAACATAAGAAAGCATATCGGAACTATGGACGACTTCCTACTGACATCAATGGCCTCTCAGTTGGATTCACTTGCATTTGTCAAGGAAGGTTCAACAAAGCGTAAGGAGATTTTAGCCAAGTTCTTAGATCTTGAGCTATTTGACAAGAAGTTTAAGATGGCCAAGAAGGACGCTGCCGAGATGCGAGGCGTACTCAAGCGGCTACAAGACAAATCTTGGGCTGTCGAGATACAAAGGGCGCAAGAGTCTTTAAGTCAGATCCGGTCAGAGATCAGCGAAAAGTCGACGAAATGTGAAGAAATTAATTCGGTGTTGACACGTCGACAGTTAGAGTTGAAAGAATTAGAAAAACAAATCGATTCGGCCCCTGTCGAACCAATAGACATTGTCAAGATCCTTTCTGAGATTGAAGACCTTGAAGCACAAGCCAAGTCAAACGTACAGACTAAAGTCACATCAATGTCACAAATAAAGGAGAACAAAGAATTGGCAACCGAATTGCAAATTGAACTCCGTCATATCCCAGTTGATAAGTTAAGAAAGTTAAAGGGGCGGTCCTTAGAGCTTGCCGAGGACAAAAGAAAAAACCAATCAAAGTTAAAGCTTTTAAATTCTCAAATCGAGAATCTAGAAAAAAAGATTGCCATGCTTGAAAACCACAAATATGATCCAAACTGCGAGTACTGTACGAATAACAAGTTTGTTAAGGATGCAATGATGGCAATGGATATTTTACCCCAACTAAGACATCGATATACAGAACTTGGCGAATTGATACAAGGTTTGACCGAGAAACTATCAATTATGGATATATCTGAGATTGAGGAAAGAATCTCCAAGTATGAGAGTCTGGAGCAGAGAGTTCAAAGCAGCTTGACTGAGGTCAAACAACTGGAACACAAGATAGAAAAAATAAATCTTAAAAGTGATTCTATAGCAGCACAGTATCAAGAGTTGAATCGCAAGAAAGATCTGTATGAAGAAAATAAGGAGACCATCGAGAACCTTGGCGCTCTTAATAATGAACGAAGATCTTTGGAGAAGATGATCGAAAAGAAAACCAAAGAGTTGGATACATGCAATTCTAAGCTTCAGCACCTATATATTGAACAGGGCTCCGAAACAACAATGTTGAAAACTCTGAGGTCAAACCAAGAAGAGTTGGAAAAAATGGAAGCCCAATGGACGGCTTATGATCTTTTCATGCAGTGCATGCACCCCAACGGTATACCTTATAATATTATCAAGCGTAGCCTTCCAGTGGTTAATGAGGAGATCGCCAAGGTGCTGGCGAATATCGTCGAGTTCGAGACCTTCTTCGACAACCAAGACGGAAAACTAGATATTTATATTAAGCACCCCAACTATGATCCTCGACCTTTGTCAATGGGATCGGGTGCTGAGAAGACAATTGCTGCAATGGCTATACGTTTGGCTCTAATTTCAATAACGAATTTGCCAAAGTCTGAACTATTTATACTTGATGAGCCGGCAACAGCTTTGGACCAAGAACATATGGAAGGTTTCATAAGATTGCTTGATATGATCAAGAATCAATTCAAGACAGTTATCTTAATCTCCCACTTGGACTCGCTCAAAGATGTTGTTGATATGACCATCGACATTCAACGAGATGGCTCTTATGCCAAAGTGAGGATTTAAATGATGAGTGAAAGCGAAAGAGAAAGTATGATCGACGAGATCAAATCAGAGTTGTATCTTGATAGAAAAGACAAAGGTGTTATGGATGCCCTTCAAGAGAAGGTAGTAAGCCGAAAGCTTTTGGTTTTCTTAACTGCAACAGCCCTTATGTGGTGGTCAGATCTTGACCCCGAAACTTGGGGTATGATTGCCATTATGTACATTTCTGGACAAT
>MDTB01003734.1_pt1 | contig 19748 bp, 18 predicted proteins | sample 811161 | NCBI WGS metagenome assembly MDTB01 (sample SAMN05326650, study PRJNA326480) | marine metagenome | isolation source: seawater | place: Mediterranean Sea | collected 2009 | reverse complement strand
TGGAATAATTTTACTTTGTAGTAATAAAATTTTTAGAAATCTTAGAATTATAACATTTGTCGCAAGTATAATGGCTATCTTGATTATAAGTATTCTAGACTCTGGCATAAGAGAGAGAGTAATACTTAAAACATTATCAGAATTAGGCCTTAGTAAAACTGACCCTACTTATACTATAGATACTGATAGAAATTTTTATCTCTTTTCACCACAGCATGAAAATTATTACACAGTTTCATACAGAATGTTTAAAAAAAATCCAATTTTTGGAATGGGTTCTGATAGTTTTACTGTTTATTGTAAAAAGAAAGAATTCTTAGTTGATCAACATAGCTGTAGTACTCACCCTCATAATATTTATATGCAATTGATTTCTGAGTTCGGACTTATAGGATTTATTATTATATTTGCTTTGTTTATTTTTATAAATTTAATATTTTTAAAGCATCTTTATTTAAAAATCTTTAAAAAAGAAATTAAATTTACAGATTTCCAAATTTGTCTGTTGATATATCTGTATATTTGCTTATGGCCCTTAATACCAACAGGAAACTTTTTTAATAATTGGATTTCAATTTTATATTACTTACCCGTAGGTTTTATTTTATATTCATTGAATAATAAAAAAATAGTTTAGCTTAATTTGAATTAATTAAAACATTCATTTTTGATACAATAATTTTTGAAAGCATTAAAAATATGAAAATTTCCATTTTTATTTAAACTCGCATCAATTAAGTGAAACATTCTTTTATTTTTTTTGTTATCAATTAAATACTGTTTAGTTTCAATTATATTATATTTTTTTTTTAAGTTTTTTATATTATATCTATAATTGACACTTTCTCTGCTAAAATTGCGAGATTGATGAGACCACCTTTTTCTATCCTCCCGATGAATGCTGTAGGATTTAGGAATATTTATGAAGATAACCTTTGTTCCATTCGAGAACCTTTGAACTAAATTGACATACTTTTCATATTGATAATCAAAGTTTTCATAAACTTTTTCAACTTCATATTTTTCTATTTTATTTAATTGCTTACCTTCATTAGTATTTTTTTTTGAGTTATGTAATACATAAAGATACCAAGAATAAAAAACTATAGCTGAATTTTTTAAGTAAAATTTTGGATTACGTAACAACTCATTGGATAATAAGTGACCTTTTGAGCTTGCATAATAACCTGTTTTCTCACAAATTTTTTTACAAAAATCTTTATATTTATACTCCCCTCTTGGAATTCTTAAATTTAAAGATCCAGGTACTGATTGTACTATAATATCTGGTTTATACTTATAGCCCTCATTTATGAACCAACACAATTGCAAACTAGGTAATTGTCCAGGGATTGACGCGTTAATTGAGTTATTTATAATTTTTTTTGATTTTAAGTGTTCAGCAATTAAGTAACTATAAGATTTATCATATTCAACACCCCAACCAAAAGCTGAGGTGCTACCAAGAAATAAAATAGTTTTTTGTTTTATATCAAAATTCTCATCTTTTTTTTTTTTTAAGCTTTCTAAACATCTAAAAGAATTTTTGTCGGTATATATTTTATAACTAAATTCATTAGTACTGTGAGTGTAATTTAAAAGAGGTTTTAACTTCCAACAAGCAACTTCATTATTTAAAAATATTGGTAAATTTACTCTATTTATTAAATAATTTTTATTCAAAATTTTATACGTTAGTTGTAAGATTAACTCTATTGAAAACAAAAATAACATTAAAATAAGAAAAAACTTTAAATTTAAAAAGTTTCTCATCAATTATGGATGTTATTTTTTATTAAATTCTTGATAATCAATTTAGTCCATAACTTTCTCCCTAATTCAGGATTAAAATGCTCGGCTCCAATTGTATTATAATATTTTTTATCTGTAATAATTGACGGTTGAATAAAATCTATTAGATTTTCACAATTTATATTACAATTATATATTATTTGATTTAGATCAATTTTTTTTTCATCATCAATTAATATTGGCACTATAGCTATAATAATTTTAGATTTAATATTTTTGTCATTTTTAAAATCATCTATTTTCATATTTATATGTTTATTTATTTCATCATACTTTATTACATATTTCGGATAATTAAATTTTCTTTCAGTTCTTGGATAATAAATTCTGTCGCCAAATTCATCGAAAACTTCTTTTTCATCTAATAAATGTTTATAAAATCTTAAAATTGCTATTCTAATTTGAGGCAGTAGAAGACCTAATATACCATCTTCTTCTAGTTCTGTTTTTTTAATATTTAGTCTGAATGAATATAATAATATATCGTTTTCACCAAGTTGACTAATTAATTCACTTTTAAATTTTTTAAAGTATCTTTTCCTTTCAATTCCATAATTGCATAAATTGATTGTCTTAATTTTGGTTTTCTTTGAAATTTCTCTAGCACTTAATCCATAATCACAATGAGAGCTTCCATATAATACTATTCTTTTTTGACCATTATTTATCAAATTATCTTTATAAATATATTTGAATTTTATTTTTGCTTGCCACTCATCATGGATAACGTCAATAATTATGCATAAAAAATAAATAAATAAACTAAATATTGTTAAAATTTTAAATACGCGCATACAATAACTCCATAGAATTAAAACCAAATAAAATTGTTACTATAAAAAAGAAAACTGACATAATTGGTCTTCTAAAAAAATGATAAGATGATCTTTTCATTATCTTTACTTGCCAAAATTCAAAAATAATAAAAATAAAAAAAATTATAAACACTGACTTAGTGCTAGTCCCTAAAATAAATAATTCATTTATTTGATTTAATGAGATGTTTGAATAAGAATTGAAACTAAAATAATTGTACCATTTTTCAATAAGCCTTCCAGAATTGATATCTATAGCTATCATTCTTCCAAAAACAAAAAATAAAAACATTCCAAAATATCCAAAAATCTTGTTTATATTTTTATTTTTAAAATACTGAATATAAAATAAATATATTATTCCATGAAATAATCCCCAAAACAAATAATTCAGTGTTCCACCATGCCACATAGCAGAAATCACAAATATGAAACTGGCAAATAAAGCTTTTTGTAATCTATTTTTTAAAAAATTTACATGTTTTATCAAAATATATCTCTGTAAAAACTTTCCTAAACTTACATGCCACTTGTGCCAAAATTCTACAACATTTTTAGCGGTAAATGGATGATTAAAATTTAAAGTTATTTTTAAATTAAATAATCTAGCAAGTCCAAAAACTATTAAACTATAGCCTGCAAAATCAAAATAAAATTTTAATTCGAAAATAAATGCACAAATAAAAGATCCTAGTGGATCTGTAAAATTTAATAATTCGCTTGGAGTAAGCCTACTTCCAATAACAAACTTCATAAACAAACCTACAGATATCCATGAAAAACAATATAAGTTTCTTGATGTTCTTAAAAAATTAAAAGAAATATTTTTAAATTGGTTAATTAATTGTGGGTTCTCAAGTGGACCAGCCAATAACTTAAATGGCAAAACCAAATATAAAAAAAAATTTATAAATTCGTTTTTGTAATTTTGCGTGTTATCAAATTTATAGTCTGAAATATATGCACCAGCACTTAAAATATAAAATGTTACTCCAACAAATAATAAAGAAATATTTTGCTTTTCTTCTATTGTCCCAGTTAATGTCTTAACAATTCCAAAAATATTAAAAATTATTAAAATTATAAATGCTATAGGGACAGCATTCCTCTCTAATAACTGAACTTTTTTGCTATCTTTAATATTTTTTTTATTAGTGGCAATAATAAAACTGATAATTGCAAATATAAATATTATTAAAATACTAATTAGGGATTTACTCACAATTACAAGTAAGAATAGACCAAATATAATTAAGATTATTTTCTTAAAATTACTTACAATAAAATCATTAAACATTATCAAATCTTTAGTATTTTATTGAATAAATACATAATTATCTTCTACTTTAAATAAGCTATTAAATAAATATGATATATTTAGTTTGATTAACAATGTTATTTCTTTTAATAAATTTGAAATTACTATGAAATGGTATAGCAACAAAAAAATATATCTTAGAAAGATTCATATTTTTTTTGTTTTAATAGGGATTAATATTAAAAAAACATTTTATTTTAAAAATATCTTTAAATTTTTACTTCAATTAAGAAAATTTAAAAAAAAGGGCGGAAAAATAAATTCTTTATACCCAGTCTTAGAAGATTACGACTCATCATTTAATAATCATAAAAACCAGTTTTTTCATGCAGATTTATATATCAGCCAAAAAATATTTGATGAAAATCCTCTTAATCATATAGATATTGGTTCAAGGGTAGATGGGTTAGTTGGGCATCTCGCTTCATTTAGAGAAGTTGATGTTTTAGAATTTAGGTCAGTAGATATAAGCCCTCATAAGAATATAAATTTTATAAGAGAGGATATTACAAAAATTAAAAATAAAAAAAATGAAAATAAATATGTTTCCATATCTTCAGTTGGTGTAATTGGTCATATTGGACTTGGAAGGTATGGAGACTCTCTGGACCCAGATGGACCAACTAAAGCAATTAAATCAATTTGTGATTTGGCAAAAGAAAATGCTAATATTTACATTATGGTACCAGTCGGTAAAGAAAGCTTAGAGTTTAATGCACATAGAATATTTAATCCAAAAAATATTGTAGATAAATTTGAGCAAAATAATTGTAAATTAGTTGAATTTAGTTTGGTTAATGATCATGGAAATTTAATTTTAAATTCAAGTTTAAGTTCTGGAGAAAATTTAAATTTTGGTGGGGGAATTTTTGTTTTTAAAAAAAAATAAAATTATCATTTCTTGTATGGGAGGCATTGGTGACCAAATTTTTCAAATTTGTTTTGGTCTTACATTGATGAAAAAATTCAATTCGAATTTATTTCTTGATACTAACTATTATAATAGCAAGTTGAACTATAATAAATTTAAATTTTATTTAGATTTGTCAGAAATAAAACCAGATATCAAAAAAGGAGAAAAATTTTATATCATTAAATATAGTAAATTATCTTATGTTAGATTTCTAGATTTTCTAAAAAAATTAAATTTAAATTTTATTTATAAATATTTATTAAATAAAATTTTTACAAAAAGAATTTCATCTTTCATTTATGAGTATAAAAATCTATCATCACAAGAAATATATAAATCTAATTCCTATTATTATGGTTATTGGCATGATTTTAAAAATGTTAAGGAATTTAAAAATATAATTATTAAATATTTAAATACTAAATATTTTGTATCAAATAAAATTTTAAATTTCTCAAAAAAAATCAGTGACAAGACGGTTGCAATTCACATTCGTGGTGGCGATTTTAAATCGGTTAGCAGCCATAATACCTTAGAATATCAATACTACAATAAAGCTATTGTAAAAATTATCAGACATCTAAAATCTCCTAAATTCCATATTTATACAAATGATATAAGTCATGCCAAAACGATAATAGGCAACATAAATGTTAAGATAGATATAATGTATATTTATAAATATAAATTTAGCCCGATAGAAGAGTTTTGTTTATTCTCAAAATACAAATATGCAATAATAGCAAATAGCACATTTAGTTTAATGTCTAGTTATTTATCAGATAAAAGAGTTTTTAGTTATGGTCCATTAATTTGGATGAAAAATAAAAAAATAAATCAAAAAAAAAAATTTAAAAAATTATATTTTATTTAAATAAAATTTTTTTTTCTTTGATAAATGAATTGAACCTTTTTCAACTAATCCTGTGATATTTAATGTTATTTTTGGTGTCATCCCAGCATTTGATCCACAGTGATGAATATGAGGTTCCCATGTTATAATATCCCCAGCTTTCCACTGATGAACAACATTGTTGCCTACACAAAAATAATGCCCCCAATCCCAGTCTGTCAAAAATACCATATATCTTAATATTTTTTTTTTACTTAATTCCTTCTTTTTTTTTATTAAATTTTTAAATGTTATATGGGTATCATAATGCCAAGGAATTATATTTCCTGGATATTGTTTTATTAAACTAGATGTTGCTTCACTTAGACCTGACATCTTTATGAATTTATTAAAAATTTCAGGATATTCTTTTGAAAATATTTGAACATACTCAGTTTGTTTTTTATTATAACCCCAATCTTTAAAACTTTGAATCCGGTCATGGATTTTGGCTTTTTTTAATTTTTTATCAGATTTTACAACTGATGATGTTTTAATATCTTTTTCTATCTTTTCTATTTTTTTCTCTAACTTTTTATAATCTGACTTTATATTGCCAATAAAAAAATAGTCATTTGCATTTTTTTTTAATGGATTGAAGTGCCAAATTCTATTATATTTTTTTTTATATTTTTTCCAATAAATATTATTTTTTTTCATATAAACTACTCAGGCAAAGTCTATTTGTTTTACCACCTCTATTATATTGTTTCCATTTCTCTCCTCCGACAGCCAGATTAACAACATTGGATGGTTCAACTTTCATTTTTTTACAGTAATAAGTTTGAAGTTTATGATACTTTTTATAAATGTAGTCGAATTTAAATTTATTAATTAGCTCTATTCCCACATAAGCACTTAATTTATTTACTAAGCCTAGTTTATTAACAAAAAAAAGAGGATCATCATCATCTTCTCTGGTTAATCTCATACCAATTCTAAGTCTACTTACAGGAAATGCTTTACTTAAACTAAAAGCAACAACTTTTATAGCACTATGATTAAAATCAAATTCTATTCCTTTGCACATAGAAAAGTAACAACAATCTACTAATACAGGAATATTTTTTTTATCACATATCTTAATTATTTCTTCCATTTTGGGATGTTTTGATCCTGTATCTGAAAAAGGTAATGAGATAATTAATGCATCATTTGTTTTGAAATCCATTTTATTTATGTATTTCCATTTAGGGAAATGATTTCTCCATGATAATTTATGATAAACGTATTCACCCTTAAATACTCTAAAATTTCTATTATTATACTTAGCATAAAAATAATCAAACGCTTGACTAGATCCATTTGAAAAACAAGCAAATTTAAACAAGTTTAAATTTTTAAGTTTATTTAATTTTGATGACTTTATCCAATTGATATATAATTTTAAAAATTTACTGTGTATATTTTTATCATTCAAAGATTTGTATAGATTATTATTTTTTTTAAATATTTGTTTTATAAAATTTATAACCTGAGTATCATTGATAGCCCTTATTTTTCTAAATGGTAATGTTTCTAAAGCTTTATTTTTCATTGTAAATTGATACAAATTCATTTAATAGAATTATAAAATTTATGCAATATATTTAACCATCATAAAATAAATCTCAAAATGAAAAAAATTTTAATTACAGGAAGCAGTGGTTTTATTGGTAAAATGCTTTTACATAGGTTAGGTAAAAAAAACTATGAACTATTAGAACTAGAGAGTGATCTTGTTAATTTTGAGGATGTCAAGAGTGAAATTGAAACAAAAAATCCGAATATCATAATCCACTTAGCCGCAAAAACAGAAGTTGAAAAATCTTTTTATTATCCAACTAATTTTAGCCAAGTTAACTACTCTGGTACAGTTAATTTAATAGAGTGCTCAAAAAGTTTAAAAAATTTAGATAATTTTATTTTTAGCAGCACAATGGAAACATATGGTTTTCAACCTATTTCGGACGAAATAAAAAAATTAGGATATTGTAAAGAGCATAAACCTTTTAATGAGCAAACTGAACAAAATCCAAATGCACCATATGCAATTGCTAAGTTAGGATGTGAATATTATTTAAAATATGCAGGTAGAGCATATAACTTTCCCTACACTATATTAAGACAAACAAATACTTATGGAAGATCTGATAATGATTTTTTTGTTGTTGAACAAATTATTATTCAGATGTTAAAGAGCAATGTTTGTAAACTAGGGTATAAGACACCTTATAGAAATTTTATTTATATTGATGATCTTTTAGATTTATATGAAGTTGTGATAAACAATACAAAACAATCCTCAAAGAAAATTTTTTGTATTGGACCTGATAATGCATTAAGGATTGATGAACTGGCCGATATGATTAAAAATAAATTAAATTGGAATGGTGAAATAATTTGGGATACTAAACCCGCAAGACCTGGCGAGATATACTATTTAAACAGTACAAATGAATATGTTACAAAAACATTAGGTTGGAAGCCAAAAACTGACTTAAATACTGGATTGGATAAAACAATCAATGCTCTTAAGCAAAGAGAAAATTTGATATAAGTTTTAAATTAAACACTAAACATTAAAAATTAAATGAGCATTGATTTTATTATTTTTGGTTCAAGAGACTGGGGTAATAATTGGCAAACACAACATCGACTCGCAGCCTCTCTCTCAAAAAAACATAGAGTTTTATATATAGAAAATACAGGTGTAAGATCAGCAAGAATAAAAGACTTCCCAAGACTAATACAAAGATTTAAAAACTGGAGAAAAAGTGTAGGAGGCTTTAAAAAAATAAATCAAAATTTGACAATTTTTTCACCTTTAATTTTTCCATTCCCATATATTAAATTATTTCAAATATTAAATTCGTACTTAATTTTTAACATTCTAAACTCTTGGATTAAAAAAAATAGGTTTAATAGAATTAATTTAATATCATTTTTAGCGACACCTTTAGTATTGGAGTCTTTAGAAAAATTAAATTTCATAGTTCAAATTTATTATATAGGTGACAATCATTCGGTAACAGCAAATAACATCAAATTTGAAGATTCTGAAAAAAATATATCAAAAAATGTTGATGCTGTTTTCTCTACCTCTCAAAAACTTAAAGAAAAATATGAAAAACTTAATAAAAAAACTTTAAAATTTCCTGCAGGTGTTGAGCTCGATAAGTTTAAAATAGAACATGATAATAAAATTATACCTAACGAATTAGCAAATATTAAAAGACCTATTGTTGGCTTTATTGGGAGTATGAATGAAAAAATTAACTTAAATTTAGTAAAAAAAACAATTGATAAAATGCCAGAATATTCATTTGTCTTTATAGGAGAAAACACTGAGAATAGAATGAACATGCAAATATTTAAAAATAAAAATATTTTTTTCATAGAAAAAAAAAATCATAATGAATTAAAAAACTATTTAAAAAATTTTGATTGTGCAATCATTCCGTACAATGTAAATAAATTTACTGAAACTGTTTATCCCTCTAAATTAAATGAATATTTAGCATTGGGTCTTCCGATCGTTTCGACAAATTTTTATGAAATAAATTATTTTAATAAAGAGCATGATAATATTGTTAATATTACAGCAGATGAAGATAAATTCGCCTCATCCATCGCAAATGAAATTGAAAATGATAGTGAAAACAAACAAGAATTAAGAAAAATTGTGGCAAAGAAAAACTCTTGGTCTAAAAGATTTGAGGAGATTATGACTACTATAAATGAGTTGAATAGTTATAAAGAAACTCAGAAGATTGAATGGGAAAAAAGTTTCAAAGAAGAGTATAATAATATTGTAAAAAGAATAAAAAACTCATTAGTATTAATATTTTTAACTGTTTTTATTTTCTTTGTATCACCGGCGCCATATTATTTGGGGAGTATTCTTAAAATAAACGATTTACCTCAAAAATCTGAGATTATCATAGGATTAAGTGGTTATGGGCAAGCAACATATGACAATAACAGCTATCAGCAAAGAGCACTAGATATATATTATTATTATAAAAGGGGATTTGGTGACAAAATATATTTATCAGGAAGAAAGCAGGTTTTTGAAGAATTTCTATTAATGAAAAATATTTTAATATCTTTTGGTGTTCCAAGTTCTAAAATTTATACAAATACTGAAATAACAAGATCTACCTTAGATGAAGTAACTTATCTCAATATTTTCTTTAAAGAAAACAATATTAAAAGTGCTAATATAATTACATCGTCACTTCATCAATTAAGAACGAAGTTGCTTTTTAAAAAAACTAATGAAAATTTTGATATTAGATTTATTGAAACAACAAATTTTGAAGAGGCAAGAGAAAAATGGTTTTACCCAATTAAAAAACAAAAAATAATCGCTTATGAATTCTTATCAATTATCTATAATTTGATCAAAATTAATGTCTCGAAATAAAAACACTATTGTCGTAACTGGTGGAGCAGGTTTTGTTGGATCAAATTTAATCAAATTTCTAATAGAAAAAACAAATAAAAATATTATAAGTATTGATGATTATTCATCTGGTACAAAAAAAAATCATGTTAAAGATTCTAGAGTAAAATATATTGTTGATAGTACCATAAATATCAAAAAAAGATTAAGTAAAATTAGACATTCAATAGATGTTATTTTTCATTTTGGAGAATTCTCTAGAATACATCAAAGTTTTTATAAAATAAATAAATGTTTTCAATCTAATATAAATGCTACAACCGAAGTTATAAAATTTTGTTTAGAAAATAAGATAAGAATAATTTACTCAGCTACCTCTGCCAGCTTAGGAAATAATGGATTAGATCAAAATTTATCTCCCTATGCATTTTCTAAATCCAAAAATTTAAAATTATTGATAAATCTAAATAAATGGTTTGGATTAAAATATGAAGCGTTGTATTTTTATAATGTGTACGGCAGAAATCAAATTGCAAAAGGTTATATGTCAACTCTTATAGGTATTTTTGAAGATAAAATTCGAAATAATAATACTTTACCAGTAGTCAGACCAGGCACTCAAAAAAGAACATTTACTCATATAGAAGATACTATTGAAGGTTGTTATTATGCGTATACTCAAAAAAAAAATAGACATTATGCTTTATCAAACAACAAGTCTCTTACAATTTTGCAGGTCGCCAATTTATTTGGTGGTAAAATAAAGTTCATTCCTCAAAGAAAAGGTGAAAGAAAAAAATCAACGCATCCCAAAAAAATAGGCAGTATTAAGATCTTTAAATATAAATGTAAAAGAGATATCGTTAGTTATATCAAGAATTTTATCAATGAGACTTAGAGAAATATTAGCAAGAATTCCTAAAAAATATTTACATTTAAAAATATTTAACATCATAAAATATAAAATTTTTACTAAATACCAGCTACTAAAATTACCTTATCTCCCTTTGACTATGGATATTGAGCCAACAACAGGTTGTAATTTTAGATGCACTATGTCTGATGTTTCGTCACCAAATTGGGTAACTAAAAATATGAAAATTGAAACGTTTAAGAAAATCATTGATATGAATAAGCAACTTTTACAAATAAAATTACAGGGCATGGGAGAACCCTTTGTTAATAAAAATTATATTCAATTCATTGATTATGCATCAAAGTATGGAATCTTTGTACAATTTGTTACTAATGGAAGTCTACTTACAGAAAAAATAATCGACAATTTATATAATAAAGATAACATTTCAAATATAAATGTAAGTATTGATGGAGCAACAAAAAAAACATTTGAAGGAATAAGAATTAGGTCAGATTTTGATAAAGTAATAAAGAATACCAGTAAATTAATTTTAAAAATTAAAACAAAAAATAAAAAAAAAAGACCTATTTTTACAGCTTTATCTTTAATTCAAAAAGATAATGTCCATGAGGCTGAGCAGATTATGTATTTATGCAAAAAAATGGGTTTTGATGAATTATGTTATCAAGTGCAGCTAACAGGTTGGGGTAAAAAAGAATGGGAAGCTAACAATTTAAAAAAAGATATAAATTATAACAATTCAAATAAAAAATTATTTGAAGAAATAGTGCAAAAAGCAAAAAAAATTGATTTTCCAGTTAAAGTGATTGAAGAAAATTTATTATCTAAAAAAAATCAATGCGGATATCCCTGGAATACACCATACATTAATACTGAAGGTAAAGTAACTCCTTGTTGTATGATACCTGATCCAAACGTGTTATCATTAGGATCAATAGAAAAAACAAATTTTGATAAAATTTGGAACTCTAAAACATACCAAGATTTTAGAAATGACATAAAATCTCACCAATTAAGAGAATACTGCAAAAACTGTTATAGATCTAGGAATTAGAATTAATTATATTTATTATTTCTAAGCCATTTTGCTAAAATAATTATATTCCAAGAAAAGTTATTTCCTCTTGCATCATTGGCACCTGGGATATCAGAAAAATTTAAATTTATATTTTCAAAAAAATCAAAATTTTGTTTTTTAACTAAGTTTAAACTGTCAAAATAAATTTCTTTCAATTCTCCTTTCAAAATATTATTCATATCTATGCTAAAACCCATTTTTGGCCTGTAAATTAATTCGTTTGGCAAATAATTCTCTAGTATCTTCTTTAAAATATATTTTTGTTCTTTTGAGTTTATTTTATATTTAATTGGAATTTGCCATGCATATTCAAATACTTCTTTATCTAAAAATGGAATCCTTGTTTCCAAGCTAGAACTCATTGCTGTCCTATCTACCTTGCATAAAATATCATCTGATAAGTAACTTATGGTGTCAAATATCATCATTTTCTCCCTAAATTCATAATCGAAATCCCCAAGTGTTTCCTCAATTTCTGGAGGAGTGTAATCAAAATTTGAGATTAAACGGAAAAAAAGATCTTCTTGATTTTCAATATTCTTTGTAATTGACTTAAATTTAGATATTTTATCATCTAGCTGAGCAATACTTTTTAATTTGAAAAAATTTATCAACTTAACGAGTACTCTATTTGGTATTCCATTAAATATTTTATAAAATATTTTTTTGTTCATCTTAAATATTTTATATATTCTCCAAACTGTATTTATATATTTATATCTATTGTACCCACAAAATAATTCATCTGCACCATCACCAGACAAAGATACGGTAACCTTTTTTTTTGTAAAATGAGACAACAGATACATTGGAATTTGAGAGCTATCTCCAAACGGCTCACCAAAAGTTTGATCAATGTTATCTATAGTATTTAAAATATCTTTTTCAGATACAAAAAGTTCATTATGGTTTGTTCCTAGTTTATCTGCAACTTTTCTTGCATAATCAGACTCATCAAACTCTTTATTTTGAAACTTAATTGAAAATGTATCAATTTTTTTATTTGAATTTTTTTGCATTAATGCTGTGATTAAAGATGAATCAATTCCTCCAGATAAAAATGAACCTATTGGAACATCACTTATCATCTGTTTAGATACAGACTTACTTATTTTATCTTCTAGCGTAATTTTTGCCTCGTTAAAATTGTTGATTAAATTTTTTTTTGAATTTTTAATTTTATCATGTAAATTATACCACTGATATTTCTTTGTATAATCTAATTTTTGATCAAACTTTTTAAAATCAATTTCTAATATTGTACCAGGTTCTAATTTAAATATTTTTTTATAAATTGAATTTGGTGATGATATATAAGAATATTTTAAATAATTAAAAATAGCATTATGGTTTAAATTTTTATCAATGTTGTCAATTTTGCTAAGAAATTTTATATCAGATGCAAATGCAAAAAGATCATCACTTCTATAAAAGTATAATGGCTTCTCACCAAAAATATCTCTTACCAGGAATATTTTATTATTTTTATAATCAAAATAAGCAAAAGCAAACATCCCGTCTATATTTTCTAAGGTATTTTTTAATCCGATGCTTTCAATTAAATTTATTAATGTTTCTGTGTCGCAAGTACTTTTCCAATTATGATTTAGTTCATTTTTAAATTTATTTCTTAATTCTAAATGATTATAAATTTCTCCATTAAAAGTAATTAATAGATTTTTTGTTTTGGAGTACATGGGCTGACTTCCGTTTTTAGACAAATCCTGAATTGATAATCTGTTGTGTCCAAAAACCAAATTTTCATTAATTTTTAAATAGTTTTTTTCGTCAGGTCCTCGATGATCTTGCAAACTTAGATTTTTCAAAATTATCTTATCCAAATCAACTTTTCTATGTTTGCTTGTTGTTATTCCTGATATTCCACACATATGTGAATTTTATATTTGAAAATTTAAACTACATTAATTTTAAATGATTAAAATAAATTTTTGTAAAAAGATAAATGAAAACAAAGAATTTCTCAAAAATTATTAATAAAATATAGATATTTTTGTGTTTGCAATTAGATATAAAATTTATATAAGTCTTTTGCCTGGTGATTATTGCGAAAGTGTAATACCCGATCCCATTCCGAACTCGGAAGTCAAGCCTTTCAGCGCCGATGGTACTTTGTCTTAAGATATGGAAGAGTAGGTCATTGCCAGGCAAATAAAAATTATGAAAATTGCAAGTTCACTGAAATCATTAAAAAAACGCGATCTTAACTCTAAATTAGTCAGAAGACGAGGAAGAGTTTATATAATCAATAAGAAAAATCCAAAATTTAAAGCAAGACAAAAATAATCTAAGACGAATTATGAAAATAGGATCTATAGTAGAAGACAAAAGTATAGATAAAAGAATTTCTATAACTCCAGAAATTTCTAAAAAATACATTAATTTGGGTTTTAAAGTTCAAATTATTGAAAAATATGGTGAGCATTTAGGTTTTGAAGACTCTGAGTATAAAGAATTAGGTGTTGAATTAATCAATGATGAAAAAAAACTAATTGAAAGTTCAGATGTTATTGTTCAAATGGGTTTATTGAATGATAATCAATTATCTTATCTAAAGGCAAATCAAACTTATATTGGAGTTCTAAATTCATATATTAATAAGGATAAATTAATTGAATTATCAAAAAAAAATATAAATTTATTTTCTCTTGAGTTACTTCCAAGAATTACGAGAGCCCAATCTATGGATATTTTATCTTCACAAGCTAACTTAGCAGGATACAAAGCAGTTTTAGAATCTTTCTCCTTGTTTGAAAAAGCAATACCTATGATGATGACGGCTGCTGGTACAGTTCCTGCTGCAAAGGTTTTGGTCGTAGGCGCAGGTGTTGCCGGGTTGCAAGCAATTGCAACTGCAAAAAGAATGGGAGCGATTGTTTTTGCAACAGATGTTAGAATTGCTTCCAAAGAGCAAGTTGAAAGTTTGGGAGGTAAGTTTTTAAGTGTAGAAGGTTCAGAAAATTTAGAAACTGAGGGTGGATATGCGAAAGAAGCTTCGCAAGAATTTAAAAAAAGACAAGAAGATCTTCTGGTCGATACCCTGAAAAAAATTGATATAGTAATTTGTACAGCTCTCATTCCAGGAAAAAAAGCACCCTTAATAATTAAAGAAAACATGATAAAAAATATGAGATCAGGCTCAATAATATATGACTTAGCTGCAATTCAAGGAGGAAACGCTGCATTTACAGAAGTTGATAAAGTTGTGGAAATAAATGGAGTTAAAATTGTGGGGGAAAAAAATATATTAAATAAATTGCCTGCATCATCTTCAAATTTATATGCAAAAAATGTATTTAATTTTGTTAATAATTTGTATGATAAAGAAAATGATAAACTAAATATTAATTTAGAGGACAAGATTATTTTAGAAACACTAATAAAATAATATTATGGAAATAGACCCATTTATATTCAGATTGAGTATTTTTATCCTATCAATTTTCATTGGATATTATGTCGTATGGAGTGTTACGCCTTCATTGCATACTCCTTTAATGTCAGTTACTAACGCTATCTCATCTGTCATTATAGTTGGTGCAATTATAGCCGCATTAGCAGGAGACTCTGAAAATATCTTTAAAACTGCTAATATTTTTGGATTTCTGGCTATTTTATTAGCTGCAATAAATATTTTTGGTGGCTTTCTAGTCACTCAAAGAATGTTAGCTATGTATAAAAAAAAACAAAAAGATAAAAAATGATCTCAGTAAATCTACTAGCAATATTTTATCTCATTTCAGGCGTATTATTTATATTGGCTCTTAGGGGGCTTTCGTCACCCGAAACATCAAGAAGAGGTAATTTGTATGGAATTCTTGGAATGACTATAGCAATAGGTGTTACAATTCTTTCAGTTGGAAATTTTTCAATAGGTTTTGTTTATTTAATTATTTTTTTAGCTATTGGTGGATCGATCGGGGCATTTATTGCCTTTAAAATCCCAATGACAGCTATGCCAGAACTTGTCGCTGGGTTTCACAGCCTAGTTGGACTTGCAGCAGTATTTGTTGCCATTTCAGCATTTATAAATCCTATTGTTTTTAATTTAGGCACTCCTGGCAATATAAAAATTGCAAGTCTTATAGAAATGTCATTAGGAGCTGCCATAGGAGCAATTACATTTACTGGTTCTATAATAGCCTTTTTAAAATTAAGAGGAATCATGTCAGGGTCACCAATTATATTTTTTGGTCAGCACTATCTAAATTTAATTTTAGGAATTGCACTTGTGGGATTAATTTTTTACTTATGCAAAACTCAAATCAATACCTGGTTTTGGATTATAATAGCAATTTCACTTTTAGTTGGGATATTATTAATCATTCCTATTGGAGGTGCCGATATGCCAGTAGTAATATCTATGTTAAATTCTTACTCTGGATGGGCAGCTGCTGGAATTGGTTTTACACTTGAAAATACTGCTTTAATTATAACTGGCGCTTTAGTTGGATCATCTGGAGCTATACTATCCTACATAATGTGTAAAGGAATGAATAGATCTTTTTTCAATGTTATACTTGGAGGGTGGGGAGCTTCAGAACAAACACCTTCTTCAATTTCTAAAGAGCAAAAACCTGTTAAAAATGGAAATGCTGATGATGCAGCATTTTTGATGAAAAATGCATCCTCTGTAATTATTGTTCCTGGATACGGTATGGCTGGAGCCCAAGCTCAACATGCCTTAAGAGAGATGGTTGATGCATTAAAAAAAAATGGAGTGAAAGTTTCATACGCTATTCATCCAGTTGCAGGTAGAATGCCCGGTCATATGAATGTTTTGCTTGCAGAAGCCAATGTTCCTTACGATGAGGTATTTGAGTTAGAAGAAATTAATAATGATTTTGCAAATTGCGATGTGGCTTATGTTATAGGCGCCAATGATGTTACGAACCCAGTGGCAAAATCTGATCCTCAAAGCCCAATATTCGGTATGCCAGTTCTTGATGTTGAAAAAAGTAAATCAGTCTTATTTGTAAAAAGAAGTTTGTCACCTGGTTACGCTGGAATTGATAACGATTTATTTTATAGAGATAACACTCTTATGTTGTTTGCAGATGCAAAAAAAATGACAGAAGAAATAGTAAAGAGTTTATAAATTGACAAAAATATTTTGTGATATTGCTGACATTGAATTAATAAAAAAATTTAATAAAAAAAAAATTGTTAAAGGTTTTACCACAAATCCTAGCTTAATGAGGAAAGCTGGTGCCAAAAATTATGAGAGTTACTCTAAAAGAATTATAAGTGTAACAAATAAACCTATTTCCTTTGAGGTTTTTGCAGACAACAAAGTCCAAATGATTGAGCAAGGAATTAAAATAAGCAAATGGTCTAATGTTGTTTATGTTAAAATTCCGGTTTTAAATTCAAAGGGTATTTTTATGGGAGAAGTAATTAAAAACTTAAATAAAAAAAATATAAAATTAAATGTAACAGCTGTTTATAATTCTAAACAAGTAAAAAAAATTCTAAAAAAAATAAATAAAAAAACTAAAGTTATAATTTCTATATTTGCAGGTAGAATGGCTGATGCTGGTATTGACCCTCTGCCAGAATTTAAAAAAAGTTTGAAATTATCTAAATCTTTTAAAAATGTTAAAATTTTATGGGCAAGTACTAGAGAGGCCTACAACTATATTCAGGCTAAACAATTAAAGTGCGATATAATCACAATTCCACCGAAAATTATTGAGCAAATAGAGAAATTTGGCAAATCTCAAAAATATCTTACTCTAGACACTGTAAGAGGTTTCTTGCATGATAGTCAAAAATCAAAATTTAGTGTTTAATTTAAAATATTTTTTTTTTTGATTACATTTAAGACTTCATATGAAAGCTTCTTATATCCAAAATCATCAATGAAATGAAAATCATCACTAAATATACCTCTTTCAACATCATAAAGTTTTTGGCTACTAAAATGAAATGTATTTTCAAAACTTGAGTAATCTTTGTTAAGCTTATCTTCTGTATAAATAAATAAATCTTTTACGATCTTATCTCTAAAATCGTATATATTGAAATTTTTTTCAGTTTCAGACTTATTTTCTTTGAAACCCATGTAAGGTTGCAATATAGATATATGAGATGCTTCAAAAGCTTTTGATACTAAAGATATATTTTTTTTTGCCTCAAGATAAATTTCCACATTTCCATAGTGATCTTCTTTATTAAATTTAACATATCGTCTTGAAAGTCTTATTATCCCATTGTACAACTGGGAATTTTGTAAAATCCAATACAAGCTACCCATATATGGTTTCGTTAGATATGCGGTATAAGTATGATTTAAATAGAACGTACCTTCTTCATTTTCTCCCCTTAAAGAATGAAGGATATCATTAGCTCCATCAAGCGAAATTACAATATCTGGGTCAATTCGTTTTCCCCAAACAGACAATACAATTAATTGCTGTCTTATATTGTATGCACCATGTGCCCCATTAAATACTTCAACTCTAAGATCACTGTTTTCCTCAATTGTATTCTTTAATACCTCAGGTTTCCAACCTTGGGCAGTTGATCCACCAATTATTAGAATTCGTTTTATATTATTAGGTTTTTTTTCTATCTTTTTAAATTTATGTTCCCAATTTGAGCCAAACATTACAAAAGGTTGATATTTAAGATTATTATTTCTCGATTGTAAGCCTATAGTAGATGAGCCTCTTAGAATGAAAATACCAAATCTTGCAAATGATTCTAAAACAATGAGTAAAATTATAAAAATTACAAAGTTGTAAAAAAATAACTTAGAAAACTTTTTCATTATTACTAAATAAGATATAACTCATATTAAGTCTATATGATTTAAATGTATAAATTTTATCAAATAGTTTTCAGAATACACTTTTAATATAATTTTTTCGAAACTAAAATAAAAAAATTGACTTTTGGTTGCGGGGGACGGATTTGAACCGCCGACCTCAAGGTTATGAGCCTTGCGAGCTACCAGGCTGCTCCACCCCGCGCTATTTAAATTCTATTTTTAAGTTTATTAAGTTTTTTAACTCTTTTAATATTTTCTTGAAGAATTCTTTTTTTTTTCTCTGATGGTTTTTCATATGTATTTTTAAGTTTGATAATTTTAAAAAATCCATCCCTCTGGAGTTTTCTTTTCAAAACCCTCAAAGCTTGTTCAATATTATTATCTTTTACCTCAATTTTAATAACCACCTCCAAAAAACGCATGTGTTAGCATTTTAAAATTTGTTTGTCTATTATAATTCATTATTTTATTTATAACTCAGATTTAATTTTCTCTTTCTTTTCTTTTTTTATCCTTCTTTCAGCTTTTTCTAATGCATTACTAAGATCTTTTTGAGTAAAAAGTCCAATTGCAACAGGATCCTTTGCATTTAAATTATTATAATTCCAGTAACTTTTATTTCTAATTGCTGTTGCAGAGTTTTTTGTAATTCCAACCAACTTTGCGATTTGACTATCTTTTAGATTTGAATGTTGTTTAATTAACCACAGAGCAGAATCTGGCTTATCCTGTCGCTTTGACAACGGAATATACTTTTTGGATTTTTTTTCAGTTGATTCAATATCTATATCATTAACCTTCAAATTTAATGGTCTTCCATTGTCTTCTGATGAAAGATTAATTTCTTCCCTGGTTAACTGACC
>MDTB01204902.1_pt1 | contig 19749 bp, 20 predicted proteins | sample 811161 | NCBI WGS metagenome assembly MDTB01 (sample SAMN05326650, study PRJNA326480) | marine metagenome | isolation source: seawater | place: Mediterranean Sea | collected 2009 | reverse complement strand
GTTCAAAGATTTAACTCAGAAATTAAAAAATAAAAGAAATTTTTAAATGATAATAATATTTTTATTTTTGGAATTAAACCAAATGCTCCTTCTGACCAATTTGGTTACTTCATTACAAAAAGAAGAAAAAAGCTAAATACTGTTTATAAGTTTTTAGAAAAACCAAGTAAGTCAAAAGCTAAAATAATTATAAAAAAAGGTGGATATTGGAACTCAGGTATATTTTTTATAAGAAAAGACTCTTTATTGAATAATTTTAAAAAATATCAAAAAAATATTTACAAAAATTCATTAATATCTGTAACTAAAAGTAAAATAATTAATACAACATACTTTTTAAATAAAAAGGCTTTTATTAAAAATCCCTCAAAATCTTTCGATTATGCTATCTTAGAAAAAACTAAAAATATTAATGCTATAAAATTAAATATTCCATGGTCTGACCTTGGTAGCTGGAAAGAAATTCTTATTATGTTTTATAGAAAAAAGTCTGAATATTTTAAAAAAAAGAATATTTATCATCGACCCTGGGGTAGTTACATAAATTTATATAGTGGAAATAATTTTTTAATCAAAGAACTTATTGTAAATCCAAAAGGTATATTAAGTTTGCAAAAACATTTTTTTCGATCAGAATATTGGTTTGTAACTAAGGGGAAGCCTAAAATCACTATTAACAAAAAATTTTTTTCAAGTAAACCTAATGAGTCTATATATATACCTAAAGGAGCAATACATAGAATTGAAAATTCTGGAAATAAAGTAGTTAAATTAATGGAAGTTCAATTAGGCTCTATATTAAAAGAAACAGATATTGTTCGATATGAAGATGTATATGGTCGAGCTAGATAATTTCTAACTCTATAGGAGTGTGGTCTGAAGGTTTTACTTTTGATCTCGGTTTTTTATTTATATGTATTGATTTAATATTTTCTATTAAATTATTTGATAGAAGGAAATGATCAATCCTCATTCCATAATTTTTTTGCCAAGAACCAGCAAAATAGTCCCAAAAAGTATATTCTTGTTTTTTTTTATTTTTAAATCGATAAACATCATTAAAACCCAAATTCAACAGCTCACGAAATTTTTTTCTTATCTCTAATTTGCCTAGAGCGTCATTTTCGTATCGTTTAAAATCGTAAACATCAATTTCATCAGGAATAATATTAAAATCACCAGCAATTAATAAGTTAGAATTATTAGAAAGTTTTTTTTTAATGTTAGAAACAAATTTTTTAATCCAATCTTTTTTATAATTATATTTTTCTGTCTCGACCGGATTTCCATTTGGAACATAAATATTAATTAATTCAATTTTCTTCTTTTTAAGTTGAATTTCACCTGTAATAATTCTTGATTGCTTTAAATTATCAATAATAAAATCTTTATTAATATTTTTAACTTCAACTTTAGATAATATTGCTACTCCGTTATAACTTTTTTGGCCATAAACATGAGAGTCATAACCTTTTTTTTTAAATTCCTCATATGGAAAATTTTCATCTTGGGTTTTTATTTCTTGAAGCAATAAAATGTCAGGACTGAATTCTTTTATATAATCTAGAATATTTGAAATTCTGGCTCTAACTGAATTTACATTCCATGAAATAATCTTCATTAAACAGAAAAAGATAAACCACATCCACATGAAGCTGATGCTTTCGGATTATTAATAACAAATGATTGACCGATCATCTCAACTTTAAAGTCTATTGTTGATCCTTTTATAATTTCTAACGAAGTTTTATCAATTAAAGTTTTTCCAAATATTATATCATCATCTTTAGTCGCATCATCAAAACTAAAATTATATTTAAAACCAGAACAACCGCCTCCTTTTACTGTAATTCTAAAATACTTTTTGGAGTCAGTTTTGCTGGTGATTTTTTCTATTTGTTCTTCAGCTTTTTTTGTAAAAATGATTTCTTTTGTCATATTAAGTTATTATATAGTATATATTTTATTATATAATTATGCAAAGCAATACCCTTTCTAAGTTATCGGTCTCATCTAAATCAAAGGGTAGGTTTTATGTCGAAATAAAAAGTAATTTAAGATCGCCTTATCAAAGAGATAGAGACAGAATTATTCATTCAACAGCATTTAGAAGATTAAAGCATAAAACCCAAGTCTTTGTAAACACCACAGGAGATCATTACAGAACAAGAATTACTCATTCTTTAGAAGTTTCTCAAATAGCAAGAACTTTAGCTAAGTATTTTAATTTAAATGAAGATTTATCTGAAACATTGAGTCTAGCACACGATTTGGGACACACTCCTTTCGGTCATGCAGGGGAAGAAGCTTTGAATGAATGTATGAAAAATAGTGGAGGCTTTGATCATAATATTCAAACTTTGAGAATAGTTATGCTTTTAGAAAATAAATATTATAAGTTTAATGGATTAAACTTAACTATTGAAACTTTAGATGGATTAATTAAACACAATGGGCCAGTAAAAAATAAAGAAATGTTTAATAAAATACTTGGATTAAATTTTTTCAAAAAAAAAATTAATTTCGTTACCAGCCCTTCTTTAGAAGCACAAATTGCATCTATTTCCGATGATATAGCGTACAATAGCCATGACCTTGAAGATGGATTAAAAGCAAAACTTTTTACACTTAACGATATGAGTACAATACCTGTTCTTAAAAAAATTATCTTAAAACATAAAAAAAAAACAAATCGATACCCACAAGAATTAGTATTGAGGCAAATTATTCGTGAAATTATTAACGAAATGGTAAAGGATGTTATTTTAAATACTAAAAAAAACATAAAAAAAAATAAAATTAAGTGTATTAAAGATGTCTACAACTCAGAGTATCCCTTGGTATGTTTTTCGAAAAAAATGAAATTATTTGATCAAAATGTAAAAATATTTCTAAGAAAAAATATGTATTATAATAAAAAGGTTATTCACAAAACTAATTTAGGAAAAAGTATAATTAAAAGATTATTCTTTTTAATAAAAAAGAACCCTCAAAAATTCTTAAAAGTAAAATTTAATAAAAAAATCAACATAGAAAGACTTATTTGCGATTTTATAGCTGGAATGACTGACAGATATGCAATAAATTTACATAATAAAATAAAATGAATATTTACACCTATTATTTAAAAAAAATTTCTAATTTAATAAAAGATAAAAGTAAAGATTTAGGCCTATCAGAACTAAATAATTTAAAAAATATTAATTTAGAATCACCTCCCGCAAATTTTGACTACGACCTTTCATCAAATCTATGTTTGGTTTTTGGAAAAAGTAACAATTTAAACCCTTTGGATCTGGCAAATAAAATCAAATCATTATTGTTAGAAAAAATTACTGACTTTAAGGAAATAGAAGTTGCTGGACCTGGCTTTATAAATATTCGTCTTTCTGATAAAGCTTTAATTTCAATAATTAATGAAATATTTAATAATGAGGAACTATTTGGGTCAAAAAAAGACAATTTATCTTATAATATTGAGTTTGTTTCAGCTAATCCAACTGGACCGATGCATATAGGTCATTGTCGGGGTGCTATTTTTGGAGATGTATTATCGAATCTTTTGAAATTTAATGGGAATAAGGTTACGAGAGAATATTATATCAATGATTATGGCAACCAAATTAAAAACTTTGTTAAATCAGTATATTTGAGAATAAGGGAAATTAAATACAAAGAAAAATTTATTGATGAAAAAGATCTTTATCCCGGAAATTACATTAAAGAAATAGCACAAAAAATTCTTAAAAAAAATCAAAATAACTTCGATAGTTTTGAAAAGAATTATGAAATATTATCACAAGAGTCTCTTAAATATTCTATGGAAATGATAAAATCAGACTTAAAAAAATTAGGAATTTTTCATGATAGTTTTATCTCAGAAAAAACAATTGTTAATTCAAATACAGTTGATAAAGCAGTTAATAAATTAAAAAATAATAATTATGTTGAAGAGGGCTACTTAGATCCACCTAAAGGAGAAGAGCAAAAAAATTGGAAAAAAACAAAGAGACTATTGTTTAAATCGGTTTTATTTGGTGATGATACTAATAGAGCTTTAAAAAAAAATGACGGCTCGTGGACATACTTCGCAAATGATTTGGCTTATCATTTTGATAAAGTATCAAGAAATTACGATAGATTAATTAATATATTGGGAGCAGATCACACTGGATATATTAAAAGAATACAAGGAGCTGTAAATGCTTTATCTGACAATAAAGTAAATTTAGAATGTAAAGTTTGTCAACTTGTTAAGTTATTCAAAAAAGGCTCTCCTTTTAAAATGTCAAAAAGATCAGGTGATTTTATAACTGTAAGTGATTTATTAAGTGAGGTTAATAGAGATTCTATTAGATTTATGATGTTAAATAGAAGTAATGACGTAGAGTTAGATTTTGATTTTGATAAAATCTTAGAAAAAAGTAAAGAAAATCCTGTTTTTTATGTTCAATACTGTCATGCAAGAATTCAATCAATTTTTAGATTAATAAATTATAATTTAACTGAAAAAAAAATTATTAAAGAGAGTAAAATAGGATTTAATAAATTTGAAAAAGAGATAATAAGAAAAATATTTGAATGGCCAAAAATTATTAAAATTTCGTCTGATAAATATGAGCCTCACAGAATCCCTTTTTACCTTTATGAACTTTCAACGTTATTTCATTCTTACTGGAGCAAAGGAAATGAAGATAAAAATTATAAATTTATAACAAATGGTAAAATTGAGAGACCAAGCGTATTAATTATAATGAATTTGATATTGATCGTTTTAAAAAGTGGCATGAAAATATTAAACGTAGCTTTACCCAACAAAATGTAATGAATAGAAAAATTTTAAAAGTTACAATATTATTATTTGTAATAATGTTTTTTACGATTATTACTAATTACTACTTTTCAGATAAGAATATTGATTTATTAAAAAAAAATAGAGATACTTATGATAAAGTAATATTTAACAGCATCTCTAAATTACCAGTTTTAAAAAACAATACAAATGATGTAATTACTTTTAGCTCGAATTTAAAAAAAAATGATCAAAATAAATATCGTAGAAGTTTTTGGGAATTATTTAAATAATTTATGTTAAGAAAAGCTATTATAATAAGTCTATCAGGATACCATTTAACTAAAAAAGAAATGAATTTATTTAAAAAAAATATACCTTGGGGTGTTATTTTATTTAAAAGAAATGTGAATAATTATAATCAGCTTAAAAAATTAATTACACAAATAAGAAAAGTTACGAAAGATAAAAACTACCCAATAATGATTGATGAAGAGGGTGGAACAGTCGTAAGGCTTAACAATATAATAAAAAATGATTTATTTTCTCAAAAATATTTTGGAAAAGTATACGAATTTAGCAATGTTACTGGGGTTAGTCTCTACAAATATTATAATAATCAAATTTGTGGTATTTTAAAAAACCTTGGTATTAATATTAATACTGTACCAGTTTTAGACAAACTATCTAAAGAAACAAATGCATTTTTAAAACGCAGAATTTATTCTTCTAAAATCAAAACTATTAAAAATTTATCTAAAGTTTGTATAGAAATTTATAACAAAAATAAAATATTGAGTGTGATCAAGCATATACCTGGTCACGGGTTAGCTAAATCCGACTCTCATTTTAGATTACCAGTAATTTACAAAAGTTATAAAAATTTAATAAATAACGATTTTAAGTGTTTTAAAAAAACAAAATCACATTTAGCGATGACCGCCCATGTATTATTTAAAAAGATAGATAGTGATAATTGCGTCACTCACTCAAAATTAATCATTAATAAAATTATAAGAAAAAAAATTGGATTTAAAGGCATTTTAATTTCAGATGATATAAGCATGAAAGCTTTAAAAAGTGGAATTTTAAACAATGCATTAAAAGCACTTAGTGCTGGTTGTAATTTAACATTATATTGCAAAGGTAATATCAATGAGTCTTTAAAATTATTAAACAAAATGCCATATATAGACAAATTTACTCAAAAAAAAACATCGGAAATTTATAAATTTTTAAGTTAATATTTATCATGGAGTCGAAAAAAGAAAAAAATTTTTCAATTAATATTCCAAACTTTACTGGACCACTAGAGGTGCTGCTTGACTTAGCAAAAAATCAAAAAGTAAACTTAAACGAAATTTCTATTACAAAATTAGCAGATCAATTTTTGAATTATATAAAAGATAATGACAACTTAGATTTAGAATCTGCATCCGAATTTCTTCTAATGGCAACTTGGTTAGCTTACTTGAAATCCAAATTATTATTACCTGAAGATGAAGATGATGATTTTAAAGCATTAGAAGTTGCTGAAAGGTTAAAACTACAATTAAAAAAACTCGAATTAATCAGACTGTTATCTGATCAACTTCTTAAAAAAAAAAGATTAGGAAAAGATATATTTTTAAGAGGAATGAAAGGAGGTATAAAATCGATTTATACACCCATATATGAAGTAAGCTTATATGAATTGCTTAAAAGTTACGCCAACATTAATATGCAAAAGTCATTTCAAAAAGTTAATATACCTAGACTACCCGTATTAACCACAGAGCAAGGCATCTCAAACATAAAGAAACAACTTAATAAATTAAATGAATGGACAGATATAAAGGAATTAATACCAGATAATATGAGGATTGATAAGAAGAAACAAAGAACAGGTTTAACAGGAATATTTGCCGCAAGTCTTGAATTAACCAAAGAAGGGGTTATTCAAATCCTACAGAAAAATATATTTGATAAAGTATTAATAAAAAAAACAAATGAATAAAAAAAAAAATAATATACTTAAATTCCCTGATAAATTATCAAAAAATGAAAGAAAAGTTGAGGCAATCTTATTTGCTGCTTCAGAACCGCTAGATATAGAAACTATATCTAAAAGAATTGGGTCTGAAAAAGATATTAAAAAAATCTTAGAAAAAATACAAAACGATTATAAAAACAGAGGAATTAATTTAATGTGTGTTAGAAACAAGTGGTCTTTTAGAACTTCAATTGACCTTTCGAATACAATGGCTTTACAAAAGTCTACACATAAAAAACTATCTAAGGCTACAATTGAAACCCTATCAATTATTGTATACCATCAGCCTGTCACTAGATCTGAAATAGAACAAATAAGAGGAGTCGCATTCGGAACAAATACCATTGAAACTTTAATGGAACTTGATTGGGTAAGACCCGCAGGTAGGAAAAATGTACCTGGTAAGCCAATACAATATGCTACTACTGATAACTTTTTAAACCATTTTAACATTCAAAAACTATCCGATTTACCATCAATAGAAGAACTTGGATCAGCTGGATTAATAGACACATCTTCAGTTAATTCTTCTATTTTTGGTACTAGCAAATTTTTTAAAGAGCAAAGTAATAATTCAAATGAAGATATTTATTCCGAAATAGAAGAAGCAATAGATAAAAACGACAAAATTACAGAATAAAGTTATTTATTTAGCTCTAAATATTGTATATAAATAATGTATGAGTATAGGATTTTGGCAAATAGCTATTGTAGTTGTATTAGTTGTACTATTATTTGGTAGAGGAAAAATATCAGATTTAATGGGAGATGTAGCCAAAGGAATAAAAAGTTTTAAAAAAGGTATTTCTGAAAATCCTGATTCTACAAATAAAGATTCTGACGATAAAAACAATCCTAGTAATAATTAATTTTAATGCCACAGATAGGTTGGTTTGAATTACTTTTAATAATAATAATCGCAATTATAGTAATTGGACCTAAAGATTTTCCAATAGTTTTAAAAAAAATTGGTTCTTGGGTAGGTACAATAAAAAGATATTTTTCTGATGTTCAAAAAAATGTAAATGAGATCACAAATTTAGAAGAAGAAAATAAAAAAGAAAAATCTGATGAGTAAAAATGACAATGCATCAAAAGGATCTTTTATAAGTCATTTAACTGAGTTGAGACAAAGATTGTTAAAATCTTTTATATTTTTATTGGTTTCTTTTATAATAAGTTATATTTTTTCCGAAGATATTTATCAATTTTTAGTAAAACCTTATTCCGATGCTGTAATTGAAAATAATCTAGATAGAAGATTAATTTTTACTGCATTGCATGAAGCATTTTTAACATATTTAAAAGTTGCTTTCTTCACTTCAATTTTTATAACAAGTCCAATTTTTATAACACAAATTTGGAAATTTATTGCCCCCGGTCTTTACAACAACGAAAAAAAAGCTTTCCTCCCTTATTTAATCGCCACTCCCTTACTTTTTATTTTTGGGGGATTTTTAGTTTATTATTTCATTATGCCTTTAGCGATTAAGTTTTTTTTAGGATTTGAGACTGTTCAGGATAGTAATTCTATAGCTATACAACTTGAGGCAAAAGTAAATGAATACTTATCACTTGTTATGAGATTAATATTTGCCTTTGGAATCAGTTTTCAACTTCCGGTAGTTCTTAGTTTATTAGCACGAATTGGAGTTGTAAATTCTAAATTTTTAAAAGAAAGAAGAAAGTATGTTGTAATAATTATTTTTGCTGTTGCAGCAATTTTAACTCCCCCAGACCCAATTACTCAAATTGGTTTAGCATTACCACTTTTATTATTATATGAATTATCTATTATTACCGTTAAACTAATAGAAAAAAAATAAATGCATAATTTAAAAGAGATAAGGTCTAAGATTACTTCATTTAAAGAAAAGATTTCTAAAAGAAATGTTGATATAAATATTGAAGACCTTCTTACACTTGATAAAGAAAATCGTGAATTAATTCAATCTAAAGAAAAACTAGAACAAGAAAAAAAGAAATTATCAAAAACTAAAGATTCTAAAAACTTCGATAAATCAAAAAAATTATCTATAGAAATAATTAGTATTGATAAAAAACAAAAAATCTTAAAAGAAAAAATTAATTTTTTGAATTCATCAATACCTAACATAGCACTTGATGATGTTCCTATTGGTAAAGATGAAAATTCCAACATAAATATTAAAAAAGTTGGAACCCCAAGAAATTTTAATTTTAAAATTAAATCACATGTAGAGTTAGGTGAAAATATAAATTGTATAGATTTTGATACAGCTACGAAATTATCAGGATCAAGATTTGTGATATTAAAAGATAAATTAGCCTTATTGGAAAGAGCATTAACAAACTTTATGTTGGATATTCATACAAAATATTTTAATTACATGGAGATTTCACCACCAATAATCGTAAATGAAGAAACCATGTTTGGTACAGGTCAGTTACCTAAATTTCAAGATGATCAGTATGAAATAAAAACTGACGAAAATGAAAATAAGAAATTTTTAATTCCTACAGCAGAAGTTTCATTAACTAATATGGCTAAAAACTCGATTATTGATTCAAAGAATCTTCCATTAAGATATGTAGCTAGCACTCCTTGTTTTCGTAAAGAAGCAGGTAGTTATGGAAAAGATACAAAAGGCTTAATGAGACAACATCAATTTTATAAAGTAGAACTTGTTAGCTTAGTAGAGCCTCAAAATTGTAAAGCAGAATTAGAGCGAATGTTAAGTTGTGCTGAAGAAGTTTTAAAAAGATTAAATTTACCATACCAAGTAGTTTTACTCTCTACGGGAGATATGGGTTTTAGTGCGGAAAAAACATATGATATAGAAACCTGGATACCGTCTGAAAATAAATATAGAGAAATATCTAGTTGTTCTTCTTGTGGAACTTTTCAAGCGAGAAGAATGTCAGCAAAATTTAAAAAACAAAATAAAACTGAATTTCTAGGGACATTAAATGGATCAGGCTTAGCCACTGGACGTTTAATGATTTCTATCATGGAAAATTATCAAAATTCGGATGGATCGATAGATATTCCTGAACAATTAAAAGAATATATGAATAATCTAGAAAAAATTTAAATATAATTGCTCTTGTTAATAAAGAACTTTTAATATAATTATTCAATAATTATGAATTCATCAGGATTTGCACAATTTATACCTTTAATACTAATTTTTGTAATCTTTTACTTTTTTTTAATTAGACCACAACAAAAAAGGGTTAAAGATCATAGAACAATGGTACAAGGATTAAAAAGAGGAGATGAAGTAATAACATCAGGTGGAATTATTGGTATAGTAGATAAAGTTCATGAAGATGATAAAATTACCGTGACGTTAGCAGAAAATGTAAAAGTCCAAATCATAAAGTCAACAATAACAAGTTTGCTAAAAAAAGAAGATCCAGTCAAAAAATAAAGTAATCGTGCTTAATTTTTCTAAAATTAAAATTGTTGTTATATATTGTATTTTTATATTTATTTCACTTTTTGCTTTATTAAATTTACCATCAAATAATACTCAAGTTATTGATAAAAAAATTAATTTAGGTTTAGATCTACAGGGTGGGTCGTATCTCTTACTTGAAGTTGATACGAAACCTTTAATTCAAGAAAAAATTCAAAATAAAGTTTTATTGTTAAAACAATTTATGAGAGAGAATAACTATGACTATACCAATTTTAAAATTTTTAAGGACTCTATACAATTTAGTCTAAAATCTGATGATACTAAAAAATTTGAAAATAGTTTTTTTTTAAAAAGTAATAATACTATCAATCCATATATAGATCAATATAGAGCATTTGAATTAGATTTAAAAAAAAATGAAAATCAATTTAAAGTTTATTTTTCCAAATATGGTTTATTAACTTTAAATAATTCTGCTGTTAAACAGTCAATTGAAATAGTAAGAAGAAGAATTGATGATTTAGGAACCAAAGAACCTAGCATAGTACAAAGAGGAGAAAAGAGAATTGTTGTAGAATTACCAGGGCTTAAAGATCCATCTAGAATTAAAAGTTTACTAGGTAAAACTGCAAATTTAAATTTTAGACTTGTTTCTTCAGATAATAATGACTTTGGTTATGAAGATTTAATTTCAGAAACAGGAGAAAAGTTAAAAGTAAGTAAAAAAATTATCTTAAGTGGGGAAAATTTAATTGATGCGCAGCCTCGTGTTGATAATCAATCAAATCAACCAATAGTTTCGTTTACATTAGACAGATTTGGGGGTCAAAAATTTGGAAAAGTAACAACTGATAACGTTGGTAAAAGATTAGCCATAGTACTAGATAGTAAAATTATAAGTGCACCAGTTATAAGAGAAGCAATTACAAGTGGCGGAGGAACAATATCTGGTAACTTCACTTTTCAAGAAGTTACTGATTTGGCTCTCCTACTGAGATCAGGAGCTTTACCAACACCAATAGATATAGTTGAAGAAAGAACTGTTGGCCCTGATTTAGGTAAGGACTCAATACTTTCGGGATCAATTTCGCTAATCGTAGGGTTTGCTTTAGTTATATTATATATGCTTTATAAATATAGATTATTTGGTTTAATAGCGAATGTATCATTAGTTGCTAATCTTATAATGTTAGTTGGTATATTGACAATTTTAGAAGCAACTTTGACTTTACCAGGTATAGCTGGAATAATTTTGACAGTAGGTATGGCTGTAGATGCTAATGTCCTTATTTTTGAGAGAATTAAGGAGGAACTCAAAACTGAAAAGTCAATAATACATGCATTTGATATTGGATACTCAAGAGCTAAAATAACTGTAATAGATGCGAATGTTACAACTTTATTGGCCACTATGATTCTTTTTTTCTTTGGTTCTGGCCCTGTAAAGGGATTTGCAATCACATTAGGCATAGGTATTATAACCACTCTTTTTTCAGCTTATTATATTGCTCGTCATTTAACATCTTATTACGTGTTAAATAAAAAAGGTGAAAATATTAAACTATGAAAAATAATATAAATTTTTTAAATTATTTTAAATTATTTGGAATACTTTCTGTATTGATGTTTTTAATCAGTATAGGTTTAATTTTATTCAAGGGTTTAAATTATGGTATTGATTTTAAAGGTGGAACTTTACTTGAAATAAAAATTGATAATAAAAATATTAAAGTTTCAGATTTGAGAAATTCTTTGAATATACTTAATTTAGGTGATGTAAATGTTAAAAATTTTGGTGATGAAGGTAACTATTTAATAAAAATTGAAAAAAAAATAACTAATGATAAAAACTTTATTAAATCTATTAAATCGTCTTTAGATCAAAAAATCGGTGAAAGTATTAACTACAGAAGAGTAGAAAATGTTGGTCCAAAAGTAAGTGCTGAATTGTTAAAATCTGGAGTAATATCGATTGGTTTAGCACTTTTAGTTATGCTTTTTTATATTTGGGTTCGTTTTGAGTGGCAATTTAGCTTAGGTTCAATAGTAGCATTATTTCACGATGTCATTATAACATTAGGCTTATTTTCTTTATTATCTATTGAAATCAATCTCTCTATAGTAGCTGCTGTTTTAACAATAGTTGGTTACTCTATGAATGATACTGTTGTAATTTATGACAGAATAAGAGAAAATTTGTCAAAATTTACCAAACTAGAAATCAATGAAATATCAAATTTATCTGTAAATGAAACTTTATCTAGAACATTAATCACTTCTGTAACTACACTACTAGCTTTATTCTCAATTTTTATCCTTGGAGGTGAAATATTAAAAGGTTTTTCTTTTGCAATGATCCTAGGGGTTATTATTGGAACTTATTCATCAATTTTTGTAGCTTCCCCAACACTTAAATTGTTAAGTGTTTCTTACAAAACTTTGGAAAAAAAAGAAGAAAAAATTGTTCCTTAATAAAGGTTTTGTGCAGCAACCATCGTTAATAACATTGGTATAGATAATAAAGTATTTATTCTTGAAGTTATCATTGCTTTTTTAGCTGCAATTGGTTTTTCATCTGGGTTACATTCTACAATACCTAGGGCTTTTTTTTGATTTGGCCAGATAACAAACCAAACATTTATTGCCATAATAATACCCAACCACATGCCAATACCTATAGCAGTATTTTTTCCACCACCGCTTCCAATTCCTAACGTCATTGATTGGTGAAGATAACCATTTAAGTAAGCTACTATTAATCCTGTTAGTATTGTAGCAAAGGCAGCCCATCTAAACCAAAATAAAACTTTAGGCGCAATAACTTTTGTAATAGCAGGTTTTTGATCATCAGGTATTGTTGGCATGCTAGGTATTTGGACAAAATTTAAATACCAAAGTAAACCTATCCACATTATTCCAACTAAAACATGTAAATATCTGAATAACCAACTAAAAAAATATTGATCGAAAGCAAAATCCCCACCACCAAAATAAAGGCCAAAAAACAGTAGAATAGCTAAAAATAAAGAAAGATGAACAGTTTTTGACAAAGATTGTAATATAGAAATCATTATTGCTTATAGCATGTTTTTTACTTTTATGCAGTTTTTTTCATTTTATTTACATTTATGATTTCTTTCAAAAATTGACCTGTATAACTTGACTTTTCTCCTGAAACTTTTTCTGGTGATCCTTCAGCCACTATTATACCACCAGAATCACCTCCTTCAGGCCCCATATCTATAATATGGTCAGCAGTCTTGATTACATCAAGATTATGCTCAATAACAACTACTGTATTACCTGTATTCACAAAGGCTTGAAGGATATCTAAGAGTTTTTTAATATCATGAGAGTGCAATCCAGTTGTTGGCTCATCGAGTATATAGAGTGTTCTACCAGTAGATCTTTTTGATAATTCTTTCGCAAGTTTTATTCTTTGCGCTTCTCCACCTGATAACGTAGTAGCTTGTTGACCAATTTTCATGTAACCAAGCCCTACGTGTTTCAAAGTAATTAATTTAGATCTAATAGAGTGAATATTTTCAAAAAAATCACACCCTTCATCAACTGTCATATTTAGTATGTCTGCAATATTTTTGTTTTTAAACCTTATTTCAAGTGTTTCTCTATTATACCTAGCTCCTTTACAAGTATCACAAGGAATAAATACATCAGGTAAAAAATGCATTTCATAAGTTAAAACACCATCACCCTCGCAGGTTTCACACCTACCTCCTTTTACATTAAAAGAAAATCTACCAACTTTATAACCTCGTGCTTTAGACTCTGGTAAGTTAGAAAACCAATCTCTAATTGGGCCAAAAGCACCTGTGTATGTTGCTGGATTAGATCTTGGCGTTCTTCCTATCGGCGATTGATCAATATCTATAATTTTATCAACTAACTCGGTGCCTTTATAATTCTTAAAAGATTTTGGAATTTTTCTAGATTTATTTTTGTTTAGTATTAAATTTAAAGCATTATATAAAGTTTGAAGAATAAGAGTAGATTTTCCACTGCCTGAAACTCCAGTTACACAAGTAAAAGTGCCTAAAGGTATTTTTAGATTAACATTTTTTAAGTTATTACCAGTAGCCCCTATAATTTCAAGATATCTTCCATTTTTGGCCAATCTTCTCTTTTTTGGTACTAAGATATGTTTTTTTCCTGATAAATAATTTCCTGTCACACTATCTTCATTATTAATTATATCTTTAATTTCTCCCTGAGCTACAATTTTTCCGCCATTAAGTCCTGCTTCAGGGCCGATATCAATAATATGATCTGCATTTTCCATAGTTTCAATGTCATGCTCTACAACAATGACTGTATTGCCTAAATCTCTTAGCTTTTTTAATGCCTTAATTAATTTTTTATTATCTCTTTGATGCAAGCCTATTGAAGGTTCATCCAAAACATATAAAACTCCAGTCAAGCCCGAACCAATTTGTGAAGCCAACCTAATTCTTTGAGCTTCGCCCCCTGACAATGTTCCTGACTCTCTAGATAAGGTTAAATAGTTTAATCCTACATTTAATAAAAAATTTAATCTTTCATTTATTTCTTTCAAGATGTGAAGGGCAATTTTATTTTGTTTTTCTGATAAGTGAACTGGTAGATCATCAAACCATTTTTTGGCTTCTTCAATAGATTTATGTGTAATTTCACTTATGTTTAAAGAGTTAATTTTTACACATAAAGCTTCTTCTTTTAATCTTAAACCTTTACATTTTTCACAATTAGACTCAGATTGGTATTGAGAAATCTCTTCTCTTTTCCAATCACTATCTGTTTCAAGAAATCTTCTTTCTAAATTATTTACGACACCTTCGAAAGTTTTTTTTGTTGTATAAGCTTCATAGTTATCATCATATGAAAATTTTATTTCTTCCTCATCAGATCCGTAAAGAATAATGTCTTGAATCTTTTTGGGTATTTTTTTCCATTTATCATTTAAAGAAAATTTATAATGTTTGGCTAAAGAGGATAAGGTTTGAGGATAATACAAACTTGTTGATTTTGACCACGGAAGTATAGCTCCGTCTTGAAGTGATTTATTTTCGTCGGGTATAACTAAGTTAGGATCTACATTTAGATTACTTCCTATACCTTCGCACTCTTCACATGCACCATAAGGAGAGTTAAAAGAAAACAATCTTGGTTCTATTTCTTCTATTGTAAAACCACTTTCAGGACATGAAAATTTTGAAGAAAATAATATTGACTCTATTTTTCGATATTTTTTTGGAAGGCTCTCATTTTCATGCTCTACTATAAGTAATCCATTGGATAAATTGAGTGCTGTTTCAACACTATCTGCTAATCTATTTCCCACAGAAGAATTAATAACAAGTCTATCAACAATTATTGAAATATCGTGTTTTAACTTCTTATTTAAATTTGGAAAATCATCAATATTGTAATATTTCCCATCAACTTTAATTTTTTGAAAACCTCTTTTTTTAAAATTTAATATTTCTTTTTTATATTCACCTTTTCTTCCTCTTACTATTGGAGAAAGTAAATAGATTGTACTACTTTTTGGTAATTTTTTAATTTTATCTACCATTTCACTAACTGATTGTGAAACTATAGGTTTTCCAGTAAATGGAGAGTATGGAACTCCCGCTCTAGCGAAAAGTACACGCATATAGTCATAAATTTCTGTAACAGTAGCCACAGTAGACCTTGGGTTTTTTGATGTATTTTTTTGTTCAATTGAAATTGCTGGGCTTAATCCTTCTATGAAGTCTACGTTAGGTTTTTTCATTTTATCTAAAAATTGTCTAGCGTAAGCTGATAAGCTTTCAACATATCTTCTTTGGCCTTCTGCATAGATAGTGTCAAATGCCAAAGATGACTTTCCAGATCCAGATAGACCGGTAATAACAATTAATTTGTCTTTTGGTATCTCTAAAGAAATGTTTTTTAAGTTATGTTCTTTAGCGCCTTTTATAACGATTTTTTTAAGCATTTTTGTTAACACATTAAATTATGAGCTTATAAATTATATATAAATATGATATAACAATTTATTAATATAATTATAAATCATCAAGTATTCAAAAAATATATATGGCAGGAAGTCTTAATAAAGTACAATTAATAGGAAGATTAGGGGCAGATCCTGAAATTAAACAAATGGTTAACGGTAAAAACGTCGCAAGGTTAAGTATTGCAACCAGCCAGTCGTGGAAAGACAAAAATTCAGGTGAAAAAAAAGAGAAAACAGAATGGCATAGAATTGTAATTTTTAACGAAGGTTTAGTAGGTGTAGTTCAACAATATTTAAAAAAAGGTGCTAACGTTTATGTAGAGGGACAATTAACTACAAGGAAATGGAAAGATGAAAGTACAGGACAAGATAAATATTCTACAGAAGTTGTTTTACAAGGCTATAATTCTAATTTGACAATGCTTGATGGACGTAACAAAAGTGAGAACAACAACCTTGTTTCAGAAAATAAAAGCTCCTTGCCTGATGATAATTTAAATCAAGATCAAAAAGATTTAGACGACGAAATTCCATTTTAAATTTATGGAAAAATCTAACGTAAAATATAAAGATTCTTATAAACCGATATTCGTTAAAAATGAGATGAGTAGTTCTTACTTATCTTATGCAATGAGCGTAATAGTCAGTAGGGCGCTTCCAGATGCGAGAGATGGTTTAAAGCCTGTTCATAGAAGAATAATTTATGCAATGTATAAAGGTGGATATGATTGGTCAAAAAATTTTAGGAAATCCGCAAGAATAGTTGGAGATGTTATTGGTAAATATCATCCACATGGAGATCAAGCGGTATATGACGCCCTGGTAAGATTGGTGCAAGAATTTTCTATGAGCTTACCATTATTAAATGGTCAAGGTAACTTTGGTTCTATTGATGGCGATCCTCCTGCAGCAATGAGATATACTGAAACAAAATTAGGAAAAATCTCACAATTTCTTACCGAGGATTTAGAAAAAAACACCGTATCTTATAGAAACAATTATGATGAAACAGAAAAAGAACCTACCGTTCTTCCTTCCCAATTTCCAAATTTATTAGTCAATGGAGCAGGCGGAATAGCAGTTGGTATGGCAACTAGTATACCACCTCACAACTTGGGTGAAGTAATAGACGCTACTAACGCTTTTATTGATAATCAAAATATTACAATTTCCCAATTGATGAAATTTATTCCAGGTCCAGACTTCCCAACTGGCGGTTTAATTATTGGAAAAGATTTTATTAAACAAGGTTATAACAAAGGAAGAGGATCGTTCAAAATTAGAGGAGAGATCGAATTCGAAGAAAAAAAGAATGGAAGAGCAATATTAATTATTAAATCTATTCCTTACCAAATAAACAAGTCAGTTTTGAACGAGAAAATAGCTTTACTAGCGAGAGACAAAAAGATTGAGGGAATAAGTGATATAAGAGATGAGTCAAATAGAGAAGGCATTCGTATTGTTATAGAACTAAGAAGAGGTGTGGAGCCTGAAACCGTTAGAAGACAATTATACAAACTTACTAATATTGAAAGTTCTTTTGGATTTAACACTTTAGCACTTGTTGACAACAAACCTAAAATACTAAATCTTAAAGACTTTATTTACGAATTTTTAAAATTTAGAGAAGAAACGGTCTTAAAAAGAATAAAATTTGATTTAAAAAAAGCAGAGGACCGTGCACATATTTTAATTGGTCTCGCAACTGCTGTAGAAAATATTGACCAAATAATAAAAATTATAAAAAATTCTAAAAATAATCAAATTGCTAAAAAAAATCTTTTAGAAAAAAAATGGAAAGTAAAAAAAAGTACTAAACTTATTTCACTAATAGAAAAAAAGAAAAATATTATTTCATATACACTATCAGAAAAACAAGTTTCTGCTATTTTAGAATTAAAACTTCAAAAATTAACAGCTTTTGGCATTAGTGAAATTGAAAACGAAATTAATAGTCTCTCAAAGTTAATTATCGAATTAAACAAACTAATTAATTCAAAAAAAGAATTATATAAATTGATCAAAAATGAATTAATAAATATTAAAGATAAATTTTCTGTTCCAAGAAGAACTAAAATTATTGATGCTGTTTTAAATTATAATATTGAAGAAACTATTCAAAAAGAGTCAGTAGTTATAAATATTACTAATAAAGGCTATATAAAAAGAAGTCCGTTAACTTCGTTAAAAATTCAAAAAAGAGGAGGAACAGGCAAAACAGGCATAACCACTAGAGACGAAGATTTTGTAGTACAAATATTCACAGCTAATACTCATACTCCTATGCTTTTTTTTTCTACAGAAGGTTTGGTTTACAAGATAAAAGCTTATAAAATACAAGAAGGTACAGCTGCCTCGAAAGGTAAATCTATCTTTAATCTTTTGCCATTAAAAAATCACCAGTCAATAAGTTCGATTATGCCATTGCCAGAAGATGAAAATGAGTGGAAAAATTTAAAGGTTATATTTGTAACTTCTAAAGGTAATGTAAGAAAAAATTCATTAGAGGATTTTAATAATATAAATGCATCAGGAAAAATAGCGATGAAACTTTCTGAAAATGATAAAATCGTTAGTGTAAAAATATGTACAGATGATCAAGATATATTATTAAGTACTAAATTTGGTAAGTGCATAAGATTTATGTCTAAAAAATTAAGATTGTTTAAAGGTAGGTCTTCAAAGGGAATAAGAGGCATGCATTTAGCCGAAGGAGATGAAATTATTTCTTTATCTATTTTAGAAAAGACTAAAATAGATAATCAAACAATTAAAAAAGATAAAAAAATAAAAAAAGGTTTGGACAAATTTATTCTTTCTGTTTCCGAAAAAGGGTATGGAAAAAGAAGTTCAATTTTTGATTATAGAGTGACAAATCGAGGAGGTAAGGGGATAATAGGTATAGTGAATTCCTCTAGAAATGGAAATATTGCCTCAAGCTTAATTGTTGGTGAAGAGGATGAAATAATTCTATCGACTGACAAAGGCAGTATTATGAGATGCGCCGTAAAGGAAATAAGAATTGCAGGTAGAAATACTCAAGGCGTGAGAATTAAAAAACTTAAGGGTGAAGAAAAGGTTGTCTCAGTAATTAAAATAGATGATAATATACAATAATTATGAGAACAGCTATTTATCCCGGTACATTCGACCCAATAACACTCGGACACATTGATTTAATTAAAAAATCGTTAAAAATTTTTGATAAAGTTGTAATTGCCACAACAGAAAATATTAATAAAAATTATCTTTTTTCTGTAGAGGAGAGAATAGAATTAATTCAAGAGTCTTTATTTAAAGATTTAAAATTAAATAGGAAAAAATTAATAGTTGTACCTTTTGATATATTAACAATTGATTTGTGTAAAAAATATAAATCTACATTTATTATTAGAGGATTGAGAGCTGTCTCTGATTTTGAATATGAATTTCAATTAGCAGGAATGAATAAAAAACTTAATGATAAAATTGAAACAATTTTTTTAATGTCTGATGTTGAAAATCAAATTATATCTTCAAAATT
>MDTB01045844.1_pt1 | contig 19750 bp, 24 predicted proteins | sample 811161 | NCBI WGS metagenome assembly MDTB01 (sample SAMN05326650, study PRJNA326480) | marine metagenome | isolation source: seawater | place: Mediterranean Sea | collected 2009 | reverse complement strand
TATTTCTTTTAATGATGCTGATCCTATAGACCAATAAGAATTTTTTTTTATATATTTTTCTAAAATTTCACGGTTTTTTTTTGTTAATTTTTTTGAATCTTTTAGTTTTTTTTTATCTAACTTTTTTTTTAAAATGACTGCAGCTGCATATACCGGTCCTATTAAACTTCCTCTTCCCACTTCATCAACTCCAGCTATAAAAACTTTCATTTTAAATTTTCAATTTTAATTCATCAATTTTTTTTTTTATTTCTTTTAAATCAGCCCATGAATATTTTTTTTGATCTGCTTGCCTAAGTAGATAGGCAGGGTGAAAAGTTACCATTACAAGATATGTTTTATTGTTAATAATTACATCTTTCCATACACCTCTTTCTTTTGAAATTTTAATTTTAGTTCCAAACAAAGCTTCCATAGCTGTACTACCCATTAGTATTAATATTTTTGGATCTATAATTGATATATGTTCTTTCAAAAATTCTGAGTACCTATTTATTTCAGATGGTTCTGGTTTTCTATTATTAGGGGGTCTATAATTTACTACATTTGTTATATAAACATTTTCTCTCTTTATATTTATTGCTTCAAGCATTTTATTTAATAGTTCGCCAGCATCTCCAACAAAAGGTTTTCCAAGCTCATCTTCTTTTTGACCTGGTCCTTCTCCAACAATCATTATTTTACTTTGATAATCACCATCACTAAAAACTAATTTATTAGCATTTTTTTTTAGTTCACAGTTTTCAATATTCATAATTTTTTGTTTTACTTTTGAAAGTAAAGAAGATTTATTTTCTAGTACTGGTTTAGTTTTAAATCTATTTATTGGTTTATTGCTAAAAATATATTCAATATCTAAAGAATTCTTAAGTTCTGTCTTAACTATGTCATTTTGATTTATTAGTTTTTTAGACATAGAATAGTATTATGTTAGTTAAATATTTAAAAATTTTTAGTATTTTATTATTATTTTATACTACACCATTATACTCAAAAAATAACTATAATAAAAAATTTAATTCAAAAAATTTATCAGACTATTTTTCTGCAATTACTGCTTATGATAATAAAAAGAACAAAGATGCTCTTAAATTTTTTAATTCTTCAAAATTATTAATTAATAAGCATGACCCATATCTTAATAGATATATTCTTTCATTAGTAAGAGCTGGAAAAATAAAACAGTCAATCAATTATTTAAATTTAAATAAAGATAAAAAAAACACAGATTTTTTTGAGGCATATTTACTTTTATCTTTAGAAAGTATTCAAAATAATGATTTCAAAAAAGCTAATAAGATATTAAAAAAGTTAGATAATTTTGAAGAAAATGAAATAGACATGCTAAGTCTAATTGTTTACGAGACATTAAAAAGTTATATTTATTTATTTAAGAATAAAAAAATATCACCAAAAATTCAGGATTTCGGAGATTTATCTTCAATAACTCAGGCTTTTCAAAGTTGTTATTTAAATGATAAAAAAACCATAAGTTACTTTTTAAATTTAGTTGATAATAAGGAAGCTACTTATTCGAGATATAAATTTTTTTATATAAACTATCTATTATCTCAAAACAAATTTGAAAATATTAATGATATTGTTAATAAAATAGATATTTTAAATAGCAGTTTATTGGTCTATCAAACAAATATTTGGGTTCAAAACAATCAATTTAAAAATATAAGTGATATTTTTTCATGTGAAAATGAAAATAATTTATTAAGTGAATTTTTTTTTATAATTGGAAATTTATATTCTAACCAAAATAATTATGAAAAATCAAATTTTTATTTAAATTTATCAAATTATTTAAATCCTAAATTTAAATTTAATTTAACTTTAATTGCTGAAAACTATTATAATGAAGATGATTATATTGAAAGTAAAAAAATACTCTTAAAATTTAATAAAAATGATGGAATTTATAACTGGTATCAAATTAAGAAAAGAGCAAAAATAATTTATCAAAGTGATGGAGAAGAAGAGTCAATTTCATTTATTATTTCTAAATTTAATACTATTAAAGACCCTTCAATTAGAATTGTTTATGATATGGCTAATATACTTAAAAATTTTAAAAAATTTGAAACTGCTATTGGATATTATAATGAAGTAATATCTAAAACAAAAAAATTTGATATATCCTATGCTGAATTATTATATAGAAGAGGTGGTTGTTACGAGAGAATAAGAGAATACAATAAATCAGACCAAGATTTGCTTAAGTCTTTAGAAATTAAACCTAATGATGCTTATGTTTTAAATTATTTAGCCTATTCATGGTTAGAGAGAAATTATAAAATAGAAGTTGCAATAGAAATGCTTGAACGAGCTCACAAAGAAGAAAGAAATGATCCATATATTTTGGACTCGATTGGTTGGGCTTATTATCTAATAGGTGATTTTATTAAAGCTGAAAAATTTTTAACACAAGCAATTAAGTTAATGCCAGATGATCCAATAGTAAATGATCACTATGGAGATATTTTATGGATGATGGACAGAAAAATCCAGGCACGATATTATTGGAAAAGTGTTTTAGCAATTGAGGATGCTGATGAAGATATGAAAAAAAATATTAATGATAAATTATTAATAGGCTTAATAAAAACTTGATAAATGAAATTTTTTAAGATTAAGTCTTATGCCAAAGTTAATCTCTCTTTAAATATTACTGGAAAATTTAATAATGGACTTCATAAAATTGAAAGTTTAGTTTCTTTTGTAAACTTATTTGATTTAATATTTATTAGAGAAATTAAAAAAAAAAGGCATCATGTTTATTTTAAAGGCATACATGCTCACAAAATAAAAAAAAATAATACTATAACCAAACTACTTAAAATATTGGATAAAGAAAAATTAATTAAAGGAAAAAAATTTGAAATAAAAATTATAAAAAATATCCCAACACAATCAGGCTTGGGAGGAGGATCCATGAATGCATCTAGCTTGATAAGTTTTTTTTTAAAAAAAAATATATTAAAATTAAAAAAATCAGATATTTTTAGAATTTCAAATTTAGTTGGATCAGATGTAATTTTAGGACTAGATTATCAAAATACCATATTGTCTTCAAACGGTAGAATTAAAAAATTTAAAAAAAAACTTAATTATTACGCATTAATCTGTAAACCTAATTTTGGATGTTCAACAAGCACAATTTACTCAAGAATTAAATCTTATTCAAAATCAGAGTATAATTTTCCGAGAAAGTCATTGTTAAATTTAAGAAATATTAAAAAATCAAAGAATAAACTAGAAAATATTGCATTTTTACTTTATCCAAAACTCAAAAAACTTAAATTATTTTTACTAACACTGCCAGGTGTAATTTTCGTAAGAATGTCAGGCTCAGGATCTTCAATTGTGGCATATTTTTATTCAAAAAAAGCTTTAGATATTGCTAGTAAAAAATTTAAAAAAAAATTTAAAAATTATTGGTTTATTAAATCAAAAACTGTATAAATTTTTTTTTTTATGTTATACGAAATTAATCTTGGGGCGTAGCCAAGCGGTAAGGCACGGGTTTTTGGTACCTGCATCCTAGGTTCGAATCCTAGCGCCCCAGCCAAATATGATGAATTTTATTAACAAATTATTTCAGAGATCAAAAAATCTCAACTACATTAGTTTAAGATTTAAAAAGATGTATCTTGAGACTGAAGTAAAAAAAATTTTTGAAGCAATAAATAACTTTTCCGAAGATAGTGAATTAAGATATGTTGGAGGTTGTGTCAGAAAAATAATTAATAAAGAAATTATGGATGATATAGATTTAGCAACAAATCTAACACCAAAAGAAGTTTCGGCTACACTAAATAAGTTTGATATTCAATTTCATGAAACAGGAATAAAACATGGAACAATTACAGCAAAAATTAATAATGATAAATTTGAAATTACCTCTTTAAGAAGGGATATAAAAACAGATGGAAGACATGCTATAGTAGAATATTCTAAAAACTGGCATGAAGATGCATCAAGAAGAGATTTTTCAATTAATGCAATATATGCCGATGTTGATGGAAATTTGTTTGATCCATTTAATGGTAAAAAAAAAATAGAAGAGGGAATAGTCGAATTTATTGGGGAAGAAGAAGAAAGAATTAAAGAAGATTATTTAAGAATTTTAAGATATGTAAGGTTTTTTTTAAGCTATAGTAAAAATAACCATAACTTCAGTACCATCAAAGCAATTAGAAAAAATATTGATGGAATAAATAAAATTTCCCCAGAAAGATTATTGGACGAATTTAAAAAATTTGTAAAATCTGAAGGATTTTTAAAATTAAATAAAGATAAGTTTTGTCTCGAAATTATTAATTTAATTTTTCCTCAATTTAAAAGAACGGATATTCTAAAAAATTTAACAAAAAAGAATATTCAGAATTTAGACTTTATTCTACTATTGTCTCTACTAATTATTGATGGATCTGATAATACCAAATATTTTTTGTACAAATTTAAAGTCTCAAATAATGATAAAAAAAGAATTTTATTTTTAGATGAATTTTTTTCAAAAAAAATTGATAAAAAAACATTTTCAAGAATAAATTTATGGAAGGAATTCTATTATAATGGCAAACAGTCCTTATTGGATTTGTTAAATTATCAAATATTCAAAACAAAAAATTTAGAAGAAAAATTATTAGCTGAAATAGAGTTTTTTAAAGATAAAGAATGTCCCTCAATGCCAATAAAAGCTGATTTTTTAATGAAGGAGTACAATATTAATGAAGGTAAAGTATTAGGATTAAAATTAAAGAAAATAGAAGAAAAATGGATAAGCAATAATTTTAAAATTTCAGATGAAGAAGTAAAAAAACTTATTTTAAGTTAGATATATTTAACATCTTTAATCTCAAAATTTTTTATTCCAGCAGGAGTGGTTATTTCAACTAAATCATTTTTACTTTTACCTATTAAACCTCTACCTATAGGTGATTGAAAAAAAATTAATTTATTTTTTAAATCAGCTTCATCTTTACCCACAATTTGATAATTAATTTTTTCTCCTGTATCAAGATTTTCAAGATAAACAGTTGAGCCAAATACAACTTTACCATTATTATCCAATTTAGTAACATCAATTACATTTGCTCTTGCAATAATATCATTAATTTGTTCAATTCTACCTTCGTTGTGTGATTGTTGTTCTTTAGCAGCATGATACTCGGCGTTTTCTTTTAAATCTCCATGAGATCTTGCTTCTGCGATTGCAGCAACTATTTCAGGACGTTTCTTTTCTTTTAAAAATACTAATTCTTTTTTTAATTTTTCAAGACCATTAATAGTTATAGGTTCTTTATTCATTTTATTTCCATTTCGCAATTGGAGGTAATGACATCAAAATTCCCTCAATATTACCACCAGTTTGTAATCCAAATTTTGTTCCTCTATCATAAAGTAAATTAAATTCTGTATATCTACCTCTTTTCAAGTATTGCAATTCTTTTTCTTTTGCTGACCACTTCTTTTTATTTTTTTTTTATAACAATTGAACTAAAAATTTTTTTAAAAGTTAAACCTACATCTCTAGCAAATGCAAAATCTTTCTCCCAATTATTTTTTTTATAATCAAAAAAAATTCCACCAATACCCCTTGTTTCTTTTCTGTGAGGAAGATAAAAATATTTATCACATTGTTTTTTATACTTCATGTAATATTTTTTATTGTGTTTATCACAAGTTTTTTTTAATTCTTTATGGATCCACTTTTTTTCCCTAAAATCATCAACACATGGAGTGACATCCATTCCACCTCCAAACCATCCAAATTTAGTATAAATATATCTTGTATTAAAATGCATAGCAGGGATATGGGGATTTTTCATATGCATTACTACAGAAATCCCCGAAGCCCAAAAATTTGGATTATTTTTTGCTCCTGGAATATTATTTCTCATTTCTTTAGAAAATTTTCCATATACCTCAGAAAAATTTACACCTACTTTTTCAAATATTTTTCCATTTTTTAAAATTCTATATTCGCCACCACCTTCTTTTTTTGACAAATTTCTATTCCAGTAAGTTTTATTAAATTTATATTTATTGTTCTCTAATCTTTCAATCTCATTACAAATGATTTCTTGTAATATTTTAAACCAATTTTTAACTAATTTTTTTTTAATTTCTTTATCCATTTTTGATAAATTTATTTTGTCTTAAATTTTCTGCAAGTGTTATTGCTACTGAAGAGGCAATATTTAGTGATCTTTTATTATTCATCATGGGTATTCTTAATTTTGTATTGACTAGATTGTGAATTTTTTCTGGAACACCAGCACTTTCTCTTCCAAATAAAATAGTATCATTAATCTTAAAATCAAATGTATTATATGATTTAGATCCCTTAGTCGTCATTAAAATTATTCTTTCTTCTTTTTTCAATTTGAAAAAATCTTCAAAATTTGAGTAAAATTTAATTTTAATTCCATCCATATAGTCCATAACCACTCTTTTAAATCTTCTATCATGAAATAAGAATCCACATGGTTCAATAATCTCTAAATCAGCACCTAGACAAGAGCAAGTTCTTATAATAGCTGCAGTATTTTGAGGTATATCTGGTTCGTATAATGCTATTTTAGGTCTTAAATTTGTGGGTTTATGTGTCATTGTTTCCCTAGAAAAAAATCTTTTTTCTTATATGAAATCATATATTACATAAGAATAAACAAAATTTTATAAATGTCAGAAAAAAAACCTAAAAGAAGAGACTTTCTTTTCACTGCTTCATATGCAGTTGGTGCTGTAGGTATTGGAGCTGCAGTTTGGCCACTAATTGATCAAATGAATCCAGATGCATCAGTAAAAGCTCTTGCCAGTACGGAGGTTGACATAAGTGGAGTAGAAGTAGGTCAATCAATAACTGTTTTATGGAGAGGAAAACCAGTTTTTATTAGAAGAAGAACTATTGAAGAAATTACAAAAGCCAAAGATGTAAAATTAGAAGATCTACCACATCCTGAATCTGATGAAGATAGAGCAAAAAATCCAGAATGGTTAGTTATGTTAGGAGTTTGTACGCACTTAGGATGCGTTCCCTTAGGAGACAAAGGAGAATATGGAGGATGGTTTTGTCCTTGTCATGGATCTCACTATGATACTTCAGGAAGAATAAGAAAAGGACCAGCGCCAACAAACATGGAAGTTCCCAAATATGAATTTGTTAACAGCAATATTATAAAGATTGGATAAATAAAGTTTAATGAGTGATCACGAATACACACCTAAATCAAAATTTGGAAAATGGTTTAATGATAGATTGCCACTACTATCTTTGGCAAATCATTTAACTGATTATCCCACACCCAAAAACCTAAATTATTGGTGGACATTTGGAGGAATACTAACTTTCTGTTTAATTACTCAAATAGTTACAGGCCTGATATTAGCTATGCATTACATTGCACATGCAGACATGGCTTTTGAAAGTGTTGAACATATTATGAGAAATGTAAATTATGGATGGTTAATAAGATATGTTCATGCAAATGGTGCTTCGATGTTTTTTTTAGCAGTCTATATACATATTTTTAGATCTTTGTATTACGGTTCTTACAAATCACCAAGAGAAATTATATGGATACTTGGAATGATTATTTATCTTCTAATGATGATGGCTGCATTTATGGGATACGTTTTACCTTGGGGACAAATGAGCTTCTGGGGCGCTACAGTTATTACAAATTTATTTAGTGCGATACCATTAGTTGGAGAAAGTATTGTAACCTGGCTTTGGGGAGGATATTCAGTAGACAACCCTACGCTTACAAGATTTTTTAGTTTACATTATCTTATACCTTTTTTAATATTAGGTCTTGTTGTTTTACATATTTGGGCTTTGCATGTTCCAGGAAATAATAATCCGATAGGTATAGATTTAAAAAAGCCATCAAAAGATACGGTTCCTTTTCATCCTTATATAGTAATAAAAGATTTATTTGCTCTTTTATTATTTTTAATTATTTTTGCTTTTTTTGTTTTCTTCTCTCCAAATATCCTAGGCCACGCTGATAATTATATAGAAGCAAATCCTTTAGTTACTCCAGCACACATAGTTCCTGAGTGGTATTTATTACCCTTTTACGCAATCTTAAGGTCTGTGCCTGATAAACTATTAGGAGTTATAGCAATGTTTTCAGCAATTTTTGTTTTAGTAATACTTCCTTGGCTTGATACATCAAAAGTTAGATCAGCAGTATTTAGACCTCTTTATAAACAGTTTTATTGGATATTATTTGCTGACGTCATTATACTTGGTTACGTTGGAGCAATGCCTGCAGAAGGTTTATATTTACTAGTAGCAAGAGTTGCTACAGCTTATTATTTTTTACATTTTTTAGTTATCCTTCCAATTTTGGGGTCTAAGGAAAAAACTTTAGATATTCCTTTAAGTCTAACAGAGCCTGTTCTTGGTGGTTCTCCAAATGAGGCGATGGTTAGAAATAAGAAAGACATTTAATGAAAATTTTTTTAAGATTTACTCTTATTTTAATCTTTTATTCGCTAAATATACTCAGTCTAACAGCTGCAGAAAAATCACATGAATTATTAAAACCAGGCTGGAGTTTCAAAGGGTTTTTTGGAAAATTTGATAGAGCTTCTCTACAAAGAGGATATCAAGTTTATACAGAAGTTTGTGCTGCCTGTCATTCAATGAAATATTTAAGTTATAGAAACCTATTTGAATCAGGAGGACCAGAATTTTCTGAAGATCAAGTAAAAATTATTGCTTCACAATTTGAAGTCGTAGATGGTCCTAATAGTGAAGGAGAAATGTTTACTAGACCTGCTAGATTATCAGATAATTTTGTAAGTCCTTATGCCAACGATCAAGCCGCAACAGCAGCGAATGGAGGAGCATATCCTCCAGATATGTCTGTTTTAGTTAAAGCTAGAACGGGAGGAGCAGACTATATTTATTCAGTTTTAATGGGTTATGAAAATCCTCCTGCAGGAATTTCTTTAGATGACGGTGTTTATTATAATAAATATATGCCAGGTAATAAGATCAAGATGGCAAAACCTTTGTCTGCGGGAGCAGTAGAATATATTGATAGCACAGAAGCAACTGAAGAACAAATGTCAAAAGATGTAGTTGCCTTTCTATCTTGGGCAGCAGAACCTCATTTGGAAGCAAGACATAAGATTGGATTTAAAGCAATAGTTTATTTGATTATATTAACTATCTTGGTTTACTTTAGTATGAAAAAAATTTGGTCACGTATTGAATCTAAAGTTTAAAATATCACCATCTTTTACAATATAATCTTTACCTTCTAGTCGCATTTTCCCATTATTTTTGGAGTTATTCCAACCTTCATTTTCTATAAAATCTTTGAAAGATATGGTTTCAGCTCTTATAAATCCTTTCTCAAAGTCAGTATGAATTTCACCGGCTGCTTTTGGTGCTGTACAATTTTTTTTTATAGTCCATGCTCTTGTTTCTTCTGGACCTGAAGTGAAATAAGTTTCAAGTTCTAAGATATCATAACCTTTTTTGATAAGTAAATTTAGACCTGTTTCTTTTAAACCTATCATATTCATATAATTTTTTTTTTCTTTTATTTCTAATTGGTTTATTTGATTTTCAATATCTGCAGAAACAATGATTGTATTTTTTTCACCAAATTTTTTGATAAATTCACTAGTATATTTATTTCCTTTTTTGATACTATGTTCTTCCACATTGCAAACAAAAATTTTTGGTTTAACTGATAATAATCCACTTTGATTTAACAATTTATACTCGAATTGATCATTTAAGATTTGGATATTCTTGTCATTATTTATACAATCCAAAGCTACCTCTAGAAGTTTTAATTGTTCCTCATCATGATTTTTCTTATTACTTTTTTCTAGTCTTTTCTGAATTGACTCTAGATCAGCTAATTTCATCTCAGTCTCAATAATCTCTAAATCTCTAACAGGATCTATTGTCTTATTAACATTTTGAATATCAGCAGATTCAAAACATCTTATCATATGAATTATTGCATCTACTTCCCTAATATGAGATAAAAATTTATTTCCTAAACCTTCACCATTAGACGCACCTTTAACAAGACCTGCAATATCTACAAAAGATATTTTTGTGTTAATTTTTTTTTTTTGAGGATGAAATTCTGGCTAATTCATCTAACCTGTTATCTGGTACTGGTACGACACCAATGTTAGGATCGATAGTACAAAAAGGAAAATTTTCAGCTTGAGCTTTACTTGAGTTAGTTAAAGCATTAAATAAAGTTGATTTACCAACATTTGGTAAACCAACTATCCCACATTTAAAACTCATTTATTATTAACTGTGCTAGAAAAAAGTTCCAACTTTTTATCAATTAAAATTGAAAATGATTCAATTATATTATTAGTAATTTTTTCTAAATCTTTCATTTCTTCTTCATCAAAATCTTTTAAAACATGATCAACTACAGCACTTTTAATTTTCGGTTTGCCAATTCCAATTCTAATTCTTGAATAATCTTTACCGATAAATTTGTCTATAGATTCAATTCCATTATGTCCTGCACTAGTTCCTCCAAATTTTGCTTTAATTTTTCCAAAATCTATATCGAGATCATCATGAAAAACTATTACATTTTCAGCATCAATTTTAAAATATTCAATAAGTTCTCTAATACATATTCCTGAGTTATTCATAAAAGTTAATGGCTTAATTGCATACACTTTTTTTTCATTAATATTACCTGTTGTGAGCAAACCTTTAAATTTAGGCTTTTGTTTTGAAAGACCAAATTTTTTATTAATTGCATCTATAATTTTAAAACCAATATTGTGTCTGTTATTTTCGCTGTTTGGCGTTGGATTGCCTAAGCCTACAAGTAAAAGCATATTTTTTTCAGTATCTGGAAATTTTCACAATTTTTTGATTATTTTTTTTCTGTAGAGGCTTTTTTATTTTCAGGTGCTTTTTTATCGCCTTCTTTTTTATCACCTTCTTTTTTATCACCTTTTTCACCTTCCGCGGCTTTTGCCTCTCCTTCAGCTCCTTCCGCAGTACCTTCAGCACCTTCTTCACCTTCTGCTGTTTCTTCTGCAGGTTTTTCAGGTTCTTTAATTACTGTTGGAGCCGCTAATGTTGCGATAACAAAATCTCTTCCTTGAATAGTTGGTGTTACATTATCAGGCAATTTAATAGATGATATTTTAAAACTTTCACCTATATCTACTCCCTCAAGATCTACCACTAGTTCATCAGGAATATTTTCAGTAGGACATTTTAATTCAACTTTTCTTCTTACAATATTTAAAACTCCTCCTCTTTTCAATCCAGGAGATTTTTCATTATTTATAAATTTTACTGGTATTTCTAAAATTATTGTTCCACCAGCCACAACTCTTAAAAAATCAATGTGTATTGGTTCATCAGTTAAATTATCAAATTTTATTTCTCTAGGTAAAACTTTTTGAGATTTTCCTTCAATTTTAAGTTCTAAAATATTAGACAAGAAATTTTCTTTACTTACTAAAAGGTTAATTATTTTTTTTGGAATTGAAACTTTTTCGTTTTCTTCCTTACCTCCATACACTATCGCAGGGACATTACCGTCTTTCCTAAGAGAATTTACTTGACCCTTAGTGTTTGTACTTCTAATGATTGCATTTATTGAATTCATAAAAACAAAGTTTTTTAGCTCATGTTCTTTAATAACTCAAGAAAATTATTTGAATAGATCAGAAACAGACGTAGAATTTGAAATTCTTTTAATTGCTTCACTCATTAAGTTGGAAATACTTAAAACTTCAATATTTTTAGCTCTCTTAACACGTTCACTATTGTCAATTGTGTCTGTAATTACTAATTTTTTAATTGATGAATTTTTAATTTTTACAACTGCCTCTCCACTTAATACTCCATGAGTAATGTATACGTAAACTTCTTTTGCACCTCTCTCTTTTAGAGCTTTGGCTGCATTTACGATAGTTCCTCCTGAATCGATAATATCATCAACAATAATACAAGTTTTTGACTTAACATTTCCGATTATATTCATAACTTTAGATTTTCCTGGAGAAGGTCTTCTCTTATCTACAATTGCTAATCCTACATCTAATAATTTTCCTAAAGCCCTAGCTCTTTCAGTTCCTCCTACATCAGGGGCTACGCAAATAATATTTTTACTTTTTATATTTTTTTTTGCATGTCTAGCAAAAATAGGGGTAGCAAATAAATTATCTACGGGAATATCAAAAAAACCTTGAATTTGTCCTGCGTGTAGATCTACTGTTACAACTCTGTCTGCTCCAGCTTTTGTTATTAAGTTTGAAACTAATTTTGCTGAAATAGATGTTCTTGGAACTACTTTTCTATCTTGTCTTGCATATCCAAAATATGGAATAACAGCTGTTATATTTTTTGCAGAAGATCTTTTTAAAGCATCAATACAAAGCAAAAGTTCCATCAAATTATCATTTGCAGGTGAAGATACAGATTGAATTATAAAAATACTATTACCTCTAATATTTTCATTTATTTCTATATAAATTTCTCCATCAGCAAACTTCCTAATACTAGAGTTAATTAATCTTGATTTTAATTTTGTTGAAATTTTTTTGCTTAATGTTTTGTTGCTATTTCCAGTAAGTAATTTCATTGAGACACCTTAATTAATCATAATTATTGAAATATTTCTACCATAATCATTCTTTTTATATTTAATTGATTTTCTTGCACTAAAAAAATTATTTTTTTTATCAAAAGTATTCTTATTAATTATCTCTATATTCTTAATTCCAAGCTTCTTAAATTGATAATAAATATAATTATTTAGGCTAAAATATGTTTTATTTTTAATTATTTTGAAAAAAAGTTTATTTTTCTTATCTTTTTTCAAAAATTTATTTTGAAAGTCTTTTTTAACCTCATAATTCTTTTGAAAAATACATGGTCCTATGACTCCAACTAAGTTTTCATTTTTGCTTCCTTTTTTAAGTAAAAATTTTACTACCTTATTTATTATACCTTTATAAGCACCTCGCCAACCGGCATGAATCGCCGAAATGATTTTTTTTTGTTTATCGAATATAAAGACTGGAGCACAGTCTGCAGTTAATATACCTAACGAAACTTTCTTAATTTTTGTAATTAAAGCATCGCCGATTAATCTTTTTTTATTAAAACTATAATTTTTATCAATGTAGTAAAACTTATTACTATGAATTTGATTTAATAAAATCAGTTTTTTTGAGGGGGTTCCAATTTTTTTACATACTATTCTTAAGTTATTTTTAATACTTTTTTTTGAGTCATTAGATCCTACTCCACAGTTTAAACTAGAGTAGATACCCTTTGAAGTACCTCCTTTTCTATTAAAAAATCCATGACTTAATTGTTTAAATTTAGAAAGTTTTTTTGATTTAATCAATTTTTGAAGCCTGTATTAAATTTTTTGTCTCTATTGGTAGCAAATAATACTTTAAAAAGTTCACCCATAGAGCTTTTATCAATTAATCTTTTTATACGAAAATAAATATCTGCCTTTTTTGAAAATGGTAAGTTTTTTGAAATAATTTCGGCTCTATTAAGTATTCCTAAGTTTAAAAGAAATTTTTTCTGGCTAGTTTTTTTAATAGTATTTAATTTGAAACTTCTAAGAATTTTTTCGATTAATTCAAAACTAAGATTATGAGTTATGTCTGCTTTTCCAAAATTACTTAATATGTTATTATATTTGTGTTTATATACTGATTTAAGAGTATTTTTCATATTTTTTTCCCAATAACCATAATCAATTATTAATATTCCTCCATTATTAGATATAATTTTTTTTGAAATAATTTTAAGATAATCTATTGTCAAAGGTGAGTATTCAATAAATTTCTGATTTTCTGAAACTTTAAATCCTAATTTTTTTTCAATATTTCTTATATCAATTAAGTTATCTAAAAATTCCAATTTATCAATATTTACATTTCTTTCATACCATTTATTTTTTTTTTTAATAAATTGTTTAATTGGCAATGCATCAAAGAATTCGTTAGCAACAAATATATTTGGTACATTTGACAATTCATTAAGATTTTTTAACCATCTAATATTCAGATTTTTTAATTTTTTTTTCTGAATTTTTTTTAAGTGATTACTTTTTTCTAAAATATTGATTTTACACGAATCTTTTAATAGTGGAAATTTATCAAATGTTTTATTTATTTGTTTAATCATTTCTCCATTGCCTGCACCAAGTTCTATAAGATTAAATTTTTTTGGACATTTGAGACTTTCCCAGAATGAAACTACCCAGATAGCAATCATTTCTGAAAACATTATGGATATGTTTGGAGCAGTTATGTAATCACCATTGTAACCAAAAGGATTGTTCTTCATATAATAGCCAGACTTATCATTATATAAAGCCTGATAAATATAAACATCTATCGGTATTATTTTATTTTTTTTAATTTTCATCTCTTTTTAATAAATACAAAAAAAATCCAAAAAAGAAAAACACAATGCTCATTAATTGCCCCATAGTTAAACCATATGCAGCAAATCCAATTTGTAAATCAGGTTCTCTAAAAAATTCCAACATAAATCTAAATGAAGAATATAAGATCAAGAATGCAAATGATATTATACCTGGACTTTTAAAAAATTGTTTTTTAGACAACAATCTTAATAATAAAAAAAGGACTAAACCTTCAAAGATAGCCTCATATATTTGAGATGGGTGTCTTGAAATATTATCTACCATTACAAATTTAACTGACCATAAAACATCTGTCTCTCTTCCATATAATTCGGAATTAATAAAGTTTGCAATCCTTCCTAGAAATAATCCAATTGGTGCGACTTGAGAAATTAGGTCTAAAAAAATATACGGGTTAATTTTATATTTTTTGCCAAATAATAATGTTGCTATGATTACACCTAGTAAGCCTCCATGAAAAGACATACCACCACTCCAAATCATAAATATTTCAGAAAAATTTTCTAAATAATATTTAGGATTATAAAATAAAACATAACCTATTCGACCACCTATTATAATTCCTAATATTAAATATGACAATAAATCGTCAAATAACCCATTTAACTTATCATCATTTATTAATTTTTTTTTACAATAAAGCCATCCAATCAAAATTCCGAATATATAGGCTAGTGAATACCATCTAATTTCAAAAGAAAAAATTTGAAAAGCTACTGGGTTTAAATTATTAATAAACATTTTAAAATAATAAGTTTAAGATATATTAATTTTATAACTGAATATATGTCAAAATCCAAATTTGTAATTGATAAATTAGCAAGATTATTTGAACAAGGGATCGTTTCTTATAAAGATTTAAGTTCAGAAATATTAAATATATTAAAATTTAAAAGAGATGAGATAGTTTTTAAAATGAAGTTAGCAAGCAAAGAGGAAATAGAAATTCTAAGTAAGAGAATTGAAAATTTAGAAAATAAAATTAGTAGATTAAATAAAAAAAAATCAAAAAAATCAAAAAAATCAAAAAGGTAAAATTATCCTAACTCGCAGTCCATTTTGAGGAGATTTATCTAATGAAATATCTCCTCCATGTGATTTAATTACATCAGAAGAAATTGACATCCCTAATCCCACGCTAGATTTAGAATCACCTCTACTTTTGTTGATTTTATAAAAAGGTTTAAAAACATTATCGTATTCATTTTTTGGAATTCCAGGACCATCATCATCAATTAATAGAATAATATGACTATTAGTTTTTGATATTTTTATATAAATATTTTTTGCATACCTGATGCTGTTGTCTAAAAGATTATTTAAGCATCTTTGAATTAAATTTTTTCTTCCACTCATATAAATTCTTTTATCACTTTCAAGATTGATATTAGGATTCTCATATTTTTGGGTGATATTTTTAATTAAATCGATTATCTCAAAAGTTTCTGTTTTTTCATTTGATCTTGAACTAGAAAACTGTAAATACTCATTTAACATCTTCTCCATTTCTTGAACATCATCTGATAATTTTTTTACAATATTATTATCTTTAATAAACGCTAATTGTAGCTTGATTCTTGTAAGAGGTGTTCTTAAGTCGTGGCTAATTCCAGATAACATTTCTGATCTTTGATTTAAGTGACGCAATATTCTTTTTCTCATCCTGTCAAATTCAAGTCCAGCCTGTCTAATTTCTAAAGCCCCAGAAGGTCTAAATTCATCAACATCTTCGCCCCTACCAAATTTTGCTGATGCTTTAGCCAAATTAATTATTGGCCTTGTTTGATTTTTTAAAAATAATATAGCAATAAAAATAACAAGTATTGCTGGTAGAGTTATCCATAGAGCAAATATTCTTGCTGATGAAGTTGTTACTCTATCTCTAGGTACTAAAAATTTGAAATATCCAGATTGATATTTAATTCTCAAATCAATTAATTCTTTGTAACTTGTTGTATTAAACCAAAATTCTTCAGAGCTAAATCTTGATTTTAATTCTCTTCTAAGTGTTCTGTCGATCGGACTAAACCATCTTTCATCAAAATCATACACAAAATTTTCATCTTGAATAAATTCAATATTTAAATCTTGGTAAATTGAAAAGAGATTAGTTATTTCTTCTTTGTCATAGTTTTCATTATTATAAACTTCTACAAAAGTACTAATTTCATTTACTAATGCTTTGGTCATCCCTTTATTAGTTTTAATCCATAAGCTATCAAAAAAAACAAATGAAATTGTAATTTGCATGATAATAATTGGAGCTGCAACAATTATTAAGCTTCTATAAAATAATTGCTTAGGTAGAATTTTTTTTAAAAACTTACTCAATCCATAAAACATAGCCAGCACCTCTAATAGTTTGTAAATATTTTGGGTTTTTAGGATTTATTTCAATTTTTTTCCTTAATCTTGTAATTATTACATCAATAGATCTTTCTTTATCTAGATCAATTAATTTACCAATATTTTCTCTTGAAAATGTCTGGCCTGGAGCATTGATCATCTTTTCAAGTATTTTTTTTTCTGTATTATTTATTTTAAATTCTAATTTATCTTTTATAATTAGTAATTTATTTAAATCTATTTTTATATTATCAAACTCAATAATTCTTTTTTGATTAACACTTTTAGTTTTATTTAGTATATTTTTAATTCTTAATACTAATTCTTTTGGTTCAAATGGCTTTGATAAGTAATCATCTGCTCCTATTTCTAAACCTTTAACTCTTTCATCAGCTTCTCCTTTGGCGGTTAAAAGTAGTATTGGTGTATTAATTTTATCTTTATTTTCTAAAGTAAATTCGAGTCCAGTTTTTCCAGGCATCATTATATCTAAAACAATCAAATCAAATTTAATAATAGCAACTTTCTCTATAGCGTCTTCTGCACTATTAGATGTTGTTATTAAAAAATTATTTTCATTAAGATATTGCTTTACTAAGTTTCGAATTCCATCATCATCATCTACAACTAAGATATGTGCTCTAAATTTATTCATGAATAATTTTTTTAATCACATTATTAAAAAATAAGACTTCTTCAGGTGTTGAATGTAATAATGCTTTATAAATTCTTTTCTTTTGAATTGAAAAAATTTCACTAAAAAGCTTTTCACCTTTGTCAGTGAGAAATATATGCTTCAACCTTGTATCCTCGTCATTTTTTTTAAACATTATAACTTCTAGTTTAATCAAATCCTTTAAAACTCTATTTAAACTTTGTTTAGTTATTTTAAGCTTTTTAAGAAGTTCTGATATTGTAATTCCTTTATAGATAGATAATAAATGTATTACTTTGTGATGAGCTACACCAATTGAATATTTTTCCAAGGTTTTTTTAGCATCAGAAAATGTTTCTCTATAAGCTATAAAGAGTTTTTCAATAAATTCTTTTAATTGATCATCTTTTAAATATAAAAGTTCTTTCATTATTGGTAAGTTATATTGACATATTATACATACAAAGATATTTTTTTAATAAAATAAATCATTAATGATACCCTACGACAAAAGAACAGGTAAAATTTGGTATAATAATCAGCTAGTAGAATGGGCTGATGTAAAATTACACGTTTTAAGCCATGGCTTACATTATGCAAGCTGTGTTTTTGAAGGTGAAAGAGTTTATGATGGCACCATCTATAAACTAGAAGAACATACGTCAAGATTTTTTTATTCTGCAAAAAGAATGGGATTTGAAATCCCTTATTCTGAAAAAGATATTAATGAAGCAAGTAAGAAAATTATTTCAGTTCAGAATGTTCAAAATGGATATGTGAGACCAATAGCATGGAGAGGGAGTGAGATGATGGCGATATCAGCTCAACAAACTAAAATTCATGTTGCCATTGCTACTTGGGAGTGGGGTTCATATTTTGATCCAAAATTAAAAACAAACGGAATTAAATTGAATATTTCAAAATGGAGAAGGCCCTCACCAGAGTCTATACCATGGGATACAAAAGCATCAGGGCTTTATATGATATGTACTCTGTCTAAACATGAGGCTGAGCAACAGGGATATAATGATTCTTTGATGTTGGATCATGAAGGAAATATTGCTGAAGCCACTGGAGCAAATATTTTTTTTAAAAATAAAGATGGAAGTTTGCATACCCCAATACCAGATTCTTTTTTAGACGGCATAACTAGAAGAACGGTAATTGGAATAGCGAAATCAAAAAATATAAAAGTTTATGAGAGAAAAATTACTATAAATGAATTATCAAATTTTGTGGGTTGTTTTTTAACAGGCACAGCAGCAGAAGTTACTCCTGTTTCTTGCATTTCTGAATTTAAGTTTAAAGTTTGTGACATGATAATTGATTTAAACGAAAGCTATCAAAAATTAGTTAGAAAGAAAAAAGCAGCTTAGTTTTTACTGTCCTCTGATATTGCGTGAATTATTCCTTTTCTCAAATATTCATAACCAGTATATAAAGTAAGAAAAGCTGATAACCACAAAAGAATAATACCAATTGTTTGTGCGTTATAATCTTGGAAATTTAAAATTTTATTCCCTGTTTCTCCAGTTAATAAAAGAGAAATGGCTACCATTTGTAAAAAAGTTTTTAATTTTGCTAAGTTTGAAACTGGTAATTTAATTTTCCCTTTGGCTAAAAATTCCCTTAAACCAGAGATTAATATCTCCCGTGTTAATATTATAATTGCAGCAATTACTTCATAATTTCTAATTGTTCCATCCATTACTAAAAGTATTAATGCTGCTGCTACAATAATTTTATCTGCTATTGGATCAAGTAGTTCACCAAGTTTTGACTCCTCACCTAACATTCTAGCTAACATTCCATCTAAAAAATCAGTAAATGATGCAACAACAAATAAAGCGAAAGCTGTTAAGTCTCCATAAAAACCAGGTAGATAAAAAGCTAGAACAAAAAAAGGGACTATTATTATCCTTCCTATTGTTAAAATATTTGGAATTTTTTTAAGCATAATTATTCATGGAAGAAATTATATATTTTTTTTGCAACTTTTTCTTCAACTCCTTCTACTGTTTTTATCTCATCCAGGCTTGCAGACTCAACTGCTCTAGCTGAGCCAAAATGGTTTAATAGTGACCTTTTTCTCATTGATCCAATACCTTCTATTTGATCTAGAAGAGATTTGCTCATCGCAGTCTTTCTTTTTGCTCTATGTGCGCTAATAGCAAATCTATGAGATTCGTCCCTCAATCTTTGAAGAAAGAAAAGAGTAGGATCATTTTTTTGAAACTTGTATTCCTTACCGTTATGAAAAAAAGTTTCATTTCCACTATTTCTATACTTC
>MDTB01113471.1_pt1 | contig 19752 bp, 19 predicted proteins | sample 811161 | NCBI WGS metagenome assembly MDTB01 (sample SAMN05326650, study PRJNA326480) | marine metagenome | isolation source: seawater | place: Mediterranean Sea | collected 2009 | reverse complement strand
CATATTGTGAAAAATTTAAAAGAATTCACAATATATTGTGTTTTTTACTTGATTATTTATCCACAATGTAAGAATATTGACATTGGTTAAAGAAATGTAGAAAAAGTAAGTTTTGACCCCACCCATTGGTAAGTTTTTAAAACGAACCAACGAAAGAAACAAACATAGAGGAAAAAAATGACAATACAAGAGTTAGAAAAGACTCAAGAAGGTGCTGGGCAAGAAGCAATGGGATCGATTCCATCAGATGACTTAAATATTACTGCGCCCGGAAAACTCAGGGTAATAAAACGTAACGGCAAAGTGGTTCCATTTGAAGAAGATAAAATAAAAGTAGCTGTTACAAAAGCTTTTCTAGCAAACGAATCTGGGAATGCGGCAGCAAGCGAAAGAATTCATAGAAAAGTTGAAGAGATAACAGCAGATGTGCAAGAGGTCTTCAGAAGAAGAATGCCCTCAGGTGGAACTTTACACATTGAAGAAATACAAGACCAAGTAGAGCTTCAGCTCATGCGTAATGAAGAGTATGTTGTAGCTAGAAAATACATTCTATATAGAGAAGAAAGAGCAGCAGAGAGAACAAAAGATGCACCTCAGAAAACAAGCATAAGCGCACCAAAAATTTCTGTTACAAAAAAAGATGGCTCAAAAGTGCCTCTTGATATTGATAGATTGGCCTCAGTGGTTAATCATGCATGCGAAGGTTTGGATGATGTAAGTGCCGATGCGATCCTAGAAGAATCAATAAAAAACCTATATGACGGCGTATCAATTAGTGATATGAAATCAGCTCTTGTCATGTCAGCGAGAACAAAAGTAGAGCAAGAACCAAACTATAGTTATGTAACAGCACGAATTCTATTGGATGAACTCAGAAGTGAGGCCTTGTCCTTTTTAGGTATTGCTGAGGAAAGCTCACATCCGGAGATGCAAGATAATTATCCAAAAGCTTTCAATGCATACATAGAAAAAGGTGTTGAACTGGAAATGATCGATCCAGTGTTAAAAGATTTTGACTTAAAAAAACTAGGGGAAGCTATCGACCACGACAGGGACTATCAATTTACATACCTAGGACTCCAGACACTGTACGACAGATATTTTATTCATTACCAAGATACGCGATATGAACTTCCTCAAATCTTTTTTATGAGAGTTGCTATGGGGTTAGCTGTCGAAGAAGATAAGAAAGAGGAAAGAGCTATTGAATTCTATAGGTTGCTTTCAAGTTTCGACTATATGAGCTCAACGCCAACTCTCTTTAATTCTGGAACCTTACGTCCTCAGCTCTCCTCATGCTATTTAACAACTATTCCTGATGATTTGGACGGAATATTTGGTGCAATGAAAGATAATGCGTTGCTGTCCAAATGGGCAGGAGGACTCGGAAATGACTGGTCACCTGTAAGAGCATTAGGCTCATACATCAAAGGTACGAACGGCAAAAGTCAGGGTGTAGTGCCCTTCCTCAAGGTTGCCAATGATACAGCTGTAGCAGTCAACCAAGGTGGCAAAAGAAAGGGAGCTATGTGCGCTTACTTAGAAACATGGCACCTAGACATAGAAGAGTTTCTAGACCTCAGGAAAAACACAGGAGATGACAGAAGAAGAACGCATGATATGAATACTGCGAACTGGGTTCCAGATTTATTTATGAAAAGAGTAGAGTTGGACAAAAACTGGACTCTTTTTTCTCCAGGTGAAGCTCCAGATTTACATGATCTTACTGGCCTCGCATTTGAAAAAAGATACGAAGAATATGAAGCTTTAGCGGCTGAAGGAAAGATGGATCAACATAAAACTATTCCCGCCAAGGATCTGTGGAGAAAAATGCTTACCATGCTGTTTGAAACTGGTCACCCTTGGATCACTTTTAAAGATTCGTGCAATTTACGTTCGCCTCAACAGCACATAGGGGTGATTCACTCATCTAACTTATGTACTGAAATAACTCTCAATACAAGCAATGATGAAATAGCTGTATGTAATCTTGGCTCGGTGAATCTTCCTCAGCACATGCGGGATGGTATCTTGGATGAAGAAAAAGTAAAACGCACAGTGACGACTGCTCTACGCATGCTTGATAATGTTATTGATATTAATTATTACTCAGTAGATACAGCAAAAAATTCAAACCTAAAGCATCGTCCAGTGGGAATGGGGCTGATGGGCTTTCAAGATGCCCTTTACATGCAAGATGCGCCCTACTGCTCTGATGCTGCGATCGAATTTGCAGATCGAAGCATGGAAGTCATAAGCTACCATGCAATTCATGCATCAAGTGAGCTTGCAAAAGAAAGAGGCACATACCCATCATATGAGGGATCTTTGTGGAGCCAAGGAATATTTCCAAAAGATTCAATAGATATACTAGAGAAAAATCGTGGCAGTGAATTTATCAAAGTAGATAGATCCGAAACACTGGATTGGGATCAACTGCGTGCAAAAGTCAAGCAAGATGGAATGAGAAACTCTAACGTAATGGCAATTGCTCCGACAGCAACAATTTCAAATATTACTGGTGTAACCCAATCCATTGAGCCTACCTATCAAAATCTATACGTTAAATCCAACCTTTCTGGTGAGTTCACTATTGTAAATCCTCATCTAGTTAACAAACTTAAAACTTTAGATTTATGGGATGACGTTATGATTAATGACTTAAAATACTTTGAGGGCAGTTTAAGCGAGATATCAAGAATTCCTGAAGATATTAAAAAACTTTTTTCAACCGCATTTGAAGTTGAACCCCAGTACATTGTTGAGGCTGCAAGCAGAAGGCAAAAATGGATAGATCAGGCTCAATCATTAAACCTATATATCGGCAATGCTAATGGTAAAAAACTAGACCTCACATACAGAATGGCGTGGTACTCAGGTTTAAAAACAACCTATTATTTGAGGTCTATAGCCGCAACAACAACAGAAAAATCAACTATCAATCAAGGCACCCTAAATGCTGTAAGTGCTCAAGCTCAAGCAGCGCCAGAAGTTCCTCATGAACTTGGAGCTCCTGCACCTGTGCCAGAGGCATGTTCATTGGATGATCCTGACTGCGAGGCATGTCAGTAATAAAATAACGGAGAAATAGAATGTTAAATTGGGATGAATATAATAAGGAAGAAGCTCAGGCAGCTCCTGCAATCAAGAGTGCTATTGCTGAGGAAGTAAAACAAACTCAGCCTATAGTTCAAGAAGTGCCTGCGCAAAATGAATCAACACCTACAAATGTCGAGGAAGGCTCTCGAGCTGAAATGGCTAGAAAGGCGATTGAAAACTTTGATGAGTCAGAAGGCATTAAAGAGCTTGATGAAATGCAAGGCACAGCTGGAAGAGTTCAAGTAGATGATAAGGCGATGATTAACTGCAATGCAGACTTAAATCAATTGGTACCCTTTAAATATGACTGGGCATGGCAAAAATATCTAGACGGAAGTGCTAATCATTGGATGCCCCAGGAAGTAAACATGACTGCAGATATTGCCCTTTGGAAATCTGAAGACGGTTTAACTGAAGATGAGAGAACTATTGTAAAAAGGAACCTTGGGTTCTTCTCAACTGCAGACTCACTTGTTGCTAATAACCTTGTCCTAGCTCTGTATAGACTTATCACTAATCCAGAGTGCAGACAGTATATCCTCAGACAAAGTCTTGAAGAGGCTATCCATACTCATGCATATCAGTATTGCATTGAATCACTTGGCATGGACGAAGGAGAGATATTCAATATGTACAGAGAAATACCAAGTGTGGCCAAGAAAGCAGCTTGGGGCCTCAAGTATACTCAACAAATATCAGATCCAACCTTCCAGACAGGAACAACAGAAACTGATAAACAGCTTCTAAGAAACTTAATAGCCTTCTATTGTGTCCTTGAAGGAATATTCTTTTATTGCGGGTTCACTCAAATTTTATCCATGGGCAGACGCAATAAGATGACAGGAACGGCTGAGCAGTTTCAATATATCCTTAGAGATGAATCTATGCATGTAAATTTTGGGATAGATGTAATCAACCAAATTAAAATTGAAAATCCATATCTATGGGATGATGAAATGAAGCATGAAGCGGCGCAAATGATCCTAGAAGGAACAGAGCTTGAGATCATGTATGCAAGAGCTACTATGCCAAGAGGCGTCCTTGGAATGAATGCGTCAATGATGGAAGAGTATCTGCAATTTATCGCCAATAGACGCTTAACGCAAATTGGTTTAGAGGAGGAGTTTAAAGGGGCTACTAATCCTTTCCCATGGATGTCTGAGATTATGGATCTTAGAAAAGAAAAGAACTTTTTTGAGACCAGAGTGATTGAATATCAAACTGGTGGCGCATTAAACTGGGAGTAATGTAAAGCTTAGTGCTTTAAATCATCACAATACTGCCCCCCTAGTCTATAATCTAAGCATCATAAACTGGGGGGACATGCATGACTGATATCAATCAGCCAACAAAAGGCTATCGTACTTTTGTTCTAATATTGCTAACTATTGTCTACGGATTTAATTTTATTGATAGGCAGATAGTCGGTATATTGGCTCCCTTTATTCAAGAAGATTTATCTTTAACTAACACAGAATTAGGCTTATTAATTGGCTTGGCATTTGCTGTATTTTATACAACTGTCGCAATACCTATTGCTTGGTTAGCCGATCGATATAATAGAGTTAATATACTTTCAATTGCTTTGGCTACCTGGAGCGGCTTCACCGCTTTAACAGGCCTAGCAACTAATTTTGTACAGATTGGTCTCGCTCGAATGGGAGTGGGTATTGGTGAGGCTGGAGGAAGCCCACCGTCTCATTCCATTATCTCTGATATGTATCCGAAAGAAGAAAGAGCAAGTGCTCTTGGGGTATATGCGATGGGAATACCTATTGGAGTCATGGCTGCTTATTTTGTCACAGCTGCGCTTATAGGCGCATCCAATGATGATGTGAATTGGAGGGAGATTTTTGTATTTTTGGGAGTTACTGGGGTTCTCTTAGCCATAGTCGTTAAATTAGTAATACGTGAGCCTGTTCGTGGGGCGATGGAATTTAATGATCAAAGAGAAATTGCAAAACCTCCTTTTATTGAATCCCTTAAAACCCTTCTTAGAATTCCGGCTTGGTGGGCGATGTGCTTTGGAATTGCTTTTGGCTCCTTTGTATCTTATTCCAAGTCTGCTTTTCATACTAAATATCTTGTCACCCTAGATCCAAGTTTTGATTTTCAAACATTGGTAATTATTCTCGGAGTTATAAATGGTATTACCTATGCAGGTGGAGCATTTTTTGGTGCAAGACTAGCAGATAAGTGGGGCAAAAAAGATATCAGAGCTTATGGTTGGCTACCAGCTATATCTATAACATTATGTCTGCCAATTGGTATTGCAGCCTGGTGGTCCCCGTCAGTGGAAATGAACTTAATATTTACGTCGTTGTTTTTAGTGTTTATGGGTATTTATCTAGGGCCTAGTTTTGCTATTGCACAAACCTTAGCTCCAATCCATATGCGAGCCATGTCTACAGCATTATTCTTTTTTATTTTAAACATGATTGGATTGGGTCTTGGGCCAAGTATCTCAGGGTGGATGATAGACTTATTTAGCACAAATTATAGTGACGTTGAATCAATTAGATATGCAATGACTGTAACTTCGCTAATGTTTATTCCCTCTGTAATTAGTTTTTTGATCGTTGCACGTAAATTACCAAGAGACTGGGCAGATGCTGAAAAAAATAATCTTGAATTAGCTAAAGGTGAGACATCGTGATTGAAGGATTCTTGCAATATGGTCAGTGGATAATTTTAGTGCTTAGCATCCTGAGCCTTGCTTTGGTCAGCTCTGTAAAGCATGAAACTAGACTGAATGGATATATTTTGACAGGAATCAGCAGGTTTGCAGGTGCTTTAGTTTTTCTTTTAGTTGATTTACCTGCTTTTGTTATCGCAAATCTAATTCAAACATATATAGCATTTAAGGGTTATTACAATAATAAAAAAGCTGGGGAAGAAAAAAAATGAAATTGTATGATAATAAAATGGCTAACAGCCCTAGAAAAGTAAGAATGTTTATGGCTGAAAAAAATATTATTGATATTGAAATGGTTGAAATTGACATAATGAAAGGTGAGCATAAGACACCTGAATATCGATCGATTTCACCAAACTCAAGAATTCCAGCCCTGCAACTTGATGACGAAACAGTAATTATGGAATCAACTGCTATATGTAGATATCTTGAGGCCCTTTACCCTGAGCCTAACTTGTTTGGAGAAAATCCTATTGAGATAGCATCAATTGAAATGTGGCAAGCTCGGGTATTTAACGAACTTATGATTCCTTTAGCGATGGGGTTTAGGCACCTTCATCCTGCTATGTCTAAGCTAGAAGTGCAGAATAAAGATTATGGTGAAACTCAATTAAATATAGGAATTAAATCCCTTAAATATTTTAATAGTGTGCTGTCAGAATCAGAATTTGTAGCCGGCGATAGGTATACATTTGCAGATATTCAAATGATCACAACAACAGATTTTTTTATAGGTTTAAATCGTCTAGAGCTTAAAGACTATCCGGAAATTAAAAGACATACTAAGCTAATGTCTCAAAGAGAAAGTTTTTCAGCTTAAGATTTATCTGCTTGCTCAAGAATTTTCATAGTTTGTTCAGGGCCGCTGAATAACTCTCTTGCATCATCTAGATCAGAGATTGAATCCCAACCGGCTGCTATATTCTCTGGAGTCATGTCATCTCCAGTTCCGAGAGCTAGACCCATTGTTTCTAAAATTCTGAATCTGGTAAATACACCCGCACCAGCGCCAATGATCGCTCCATTTTGACTCTCTTCACTGGCAAGATAGATGACAGCCGGAGTTACATATTCAGGCAAAAATCGCTCTCCAAGACCATCTGGCATTAAAGATTCTGTCATTCTCGATAAAGCAACTGGAGAAACAGCACTTGAGAAGACATTATATTTTTGGCCCTCTATCTTCAAGCAATTCATCAAGCCGATCATAGCCATTTTTGCTGCACCGTAATTTGTTTGGCCAAAACTTCCAACAAGTCCGCCTGAGGAAGTAGTAAAAATTATTCTGCCAAAATTTTGCTCTCGCATAATTGGATAAACAGCATGAGAGGTATAAAAGCTACCTTGAAAGTGAACATCCATGACCTGATTAAATTCTTCAATTGTAACTTTATGAAAACTCTTATCTCTTAAAATTCCTGCGTTGTTAACTAAAATATCTATTCGACCCCATTTATCCATGGTTTCAGTAACCATTTTAGATACTCCCTCCTGATCCGCAACGCTTGAACCATTTGCTATTGCCTCTCCACCTTCAGCTTTAATTTCTTCTACAACCGCATTGGCTGCATCACTCGAACCTCCTGAGCCGTCAACAGCGCTTCCAAGATCATTGACAACAACTTTTGCCCCTCTTCTTGCAAACTCAAGAGCATGTTGCTTTCCAAGGCCTCCGCCTGCGCCTGTTACGATTACTACTTTGTCATCAAATCTTATGCTCATAATTATCTCCGAGTTATTTAATTTATTTTAACTAATTTGAGCCCGAAAAAATCGACTCAGGTTGAAAATTTTTATCTTTTATAAGACTCATATCCAGATGAAAGCCATTGCCAAGAGCTTTTTTAAATAACATAAACTGTCTGGATTGGTTAACACTATCAACTGCAATTAATTGTCCATCTTTGCCATAACATGCTACAAATTCTGCAGAATTAATATCACCGATAATATGACATTCGTCATAACCAATTGATAAGCCGGCCATTTGTAACTTTAGATCGTATTGATCAGACCAAAACCACGGCAACTCATTATTGATTAACTCATTGCCAATAATTGAGGAGGCTGCAACTTTGGCTTGCGCTAAAGCATTTGGCACACTTTCAAGTCGCACTTCCTTATTGAAAAGAGTATTAAATGAAGAGGTGCAATCACCTACTGCGAGAATATTCGGAACAGAGGTTCTGCAATATTGATCAGTCTTGATTCCATTGCTGCAGTCTAAGCCAATAGAATCAGCAAGTTGTGTATTGGGGATTGCTCCGATACCCACTAAAACAATATCAGCAGAAATATTCTCACCAGTCTCTAAGGATACTGAGTTAATCATTTTATTTTCTGCATTTAAACTGCTAACTCTTGCATTACAAATTATTTCAACGCCTTTTTTGCTATGAAAATGGTTATAAAAATTTGAAACTTCTGGGCTTGTGACTCTTTGAAGAATGCGATCTTCTGCCTCCAAAATAATAACATTAAGACCAAGCTCAATCATTGCCGAAGCGACTTCAAGCCCTATGTAACCTCCCCCAATTAATACTATATTCTTGGCTGAACTAATTGACTCCTGTATCGATAAAACATCTGTTATTTGCCTCAAGTAAAATAAGTTTTTAGCATCCGAGTTTTCCATTGGTAATAGTCTAGGAGATGCTCCTGTAGCAAAAACTAAATAGTCAAAATTAAAAGATACGTCTTTTGTAGTAGCATGATTGAATTCTAAATCAATGGAATCGATTTGAGTATTTAAATTAATAGAGATATTTTGCTCTTCGTAGAAATTAGCAGATTTAAAGCTTAACTTTTCGATTGCTAGATTTTGTTTCAAAAAATCTTTCGAAAGTGGAGGTCTATGATAAGGAAGGTAGCCCTCATCACTGATAATAGTTATTTCACCATCAAAGCCGTCTTTTCTTAATGCAAAAGCTGTGTTAGCTCCAGCATGCCCTCCTCCAACAATTAAAACTTTACTCATTGATTTGACTAATTGGATTTAATGAAAACATATCTATACTAACTCTCTTATGAAGAATGAAATTGTAGCGCACAACGATCTAAAAATTCGAATCAAAGATAATTTTTTTAATCCAACTGATTCCAATCAATTGCTTGAGAAATTAATAGCCAGGCTTCCTTGGAAGTCAATGGTAATTAAAATGTTTGGCAAAGACACATTAATTCCCAGATTACAGTGCTGGGTAGGCGATAAAGGGTGTGACTATAAGTATTCGGGTAAAAAATTAAATCGGCAAGATTGGACTAAAGATTTAAAAATTATTAGAGAAAAAATTTATCAAGAAGTTCAGATAGATTTTAATTCTGTGCTTGTAAATTATTATAGGGATGGCAAAGATTCAATGGGATGGCATGCTGATGATGAAAAGGAGCTTGGCCCCAGTCCTACAATAGCCTCGATTTCCTTTGGCAGTGAGAGAGATCTAGTATTTAGAAATAAAATTACCAAAGAAACTCTATCCATTCCTCAATCTCATGGCTGTTTAATATTGATTGACGGTAAAACTCAAAAAAATTGGCAACATTCAATAAAAAAGACACAAAAAGTGATTGGTCCACGAATTAATTTAACGTTTCGGAATATAATAGATAAAAATAATTTTTAAGGATTTTTATGAAAGATAGAGTGAAAGTTGTTGTAACTGGTGCAGCGGGACAAATCAGTTATTCTTTGATACCAAGATTGGTAGATGGACATACTTTTGGAGATAAAATTGTTGATCTTGAATTAGTAGAAATCCCTCAAGTAGTGGATAAGTTAGAGGGCCTAGTAATGGAACTAGAGGATTCTAACTTTCCGAATATGGGAAATGTGAATTACACAGCAAACTTTGAAGAAGCTGCCCAAGATGCAGACTGGTTTCTCTTGGTGGGAAGTATTCCTAGAGGAATTGTTTTCAATGGTAAAAAAATTGAAGAGCGAGCTGACTTGCTTCAAATCAATGGTGGTATTTTTGTAGGCCAGGGCCAAGCAATTGGTAAGTTTGGAAAATCGGACGCAAAAATCTTAGTTGTTGGAAATCCTGCAAATACAAACGCTCTGATTGGCAGGCATGCTGCTAACAATGAGTCTCAATTATGGATGGCAATGACGATGTTAGATTCGAGCAGAGCAAAATCGGTCTTATCTAAAAAAATTAATACTGGAATTAGAGAAATTAGCAAAATGATTATATGGGGCAATCATAGTCCGACCATGTATCCTGATTTTGAAAATATCATGGTTAATGGGACATCAGGAAAAGATCTCATTGATGACATGGATTGGGTAGAGAATGATTTTTTGCCGGTTGTTCAACAACGAGGTAAGACTGTTATTGATTCTAGAGGAGCCTCCTCTGCTACGTCAGCCGCAAAAGCCGCTTTAGATACTGTTATGGCTTGTGAGAGACCTACTCAGTCTGGAGAGTGTTTTAGCGCAGCTGTAATTTCGGATGGAAGTTATGATCTGCCTAAAGGAATTATTTGCGGCATGCCTTTGATGACTACTCCAGATGGAAAAGTGGAGATTGTAAGAGATATTATATTGTCTGAATTTGCGAAAGAAAAAATAAAAATTTCAACTGACGAGCTAATTGATGAAAGGTCTGCAGTTGAGGATCTATTAACATAAATGAGTAAAAGTGGATTAAATGATTTTCTTCTAAAGGTCATCCACAACGAAGAGGTCTCATCAGTTTTAGCTATAACAAAAAAAGATTTAAGCTCTTTTGCAAATCTGTGTGAAGACTCTTTAAACAGTTTAGCCATTATGGACCTTGCCAATCTTGACTCCAATAGTGCTGAATCTAGTGACCTATGCATAATTTTTGATGACATACCGATATCAAAAACCCAAATTGGCATAATAAAGAATATTCTTGCCCAAAAAATATTAATTTTGAAGGCAAAGCAAGACGATAGTGAGCATCAAAACTTTTTAGAACTAGGTTTTAATCATGATATTGAGATAACTCAAGCAAGGGTCTATTCATATAACCTAAAAACTTATAACAATAAGCGAGGCTGGAATAATCCGGAAGGCTGGGCTAACCCTGAAAATTTTGAAAAGTATAGGTGGTAACCATTCAAGATTTTAATTGAGGAAATAAAATAACATCTCTAATTGAGCTTTGATTGGTTAACATCATAACCAGTCTATCTATTCCAATGCCAACTCCTACTGCAGGGGGCATACCATGTTCCAAAGCGGTGATGTAATCTTCATCAAAGCCCATAGCTTCGTCATCACCATCTGCTTTAGCTGTAACCTGTGCCCGGAATCTTTCGGCCTGGTCATCAGGATCATTTAACTCGCAGAAGCCATTAGCGATTTCTTTGCCACCAATAAATAACTCAAATCTGTCTGCGATAGATGAATTTTCATTATTTCTTCTAGATAAAGGTGAAACCTCAACAGGATACTCTGTTACAAAAGTTGGTTGAATGAGATTGGCTTCAACTGATTTTTCAAAAATTTCTAATAAAACCTTTCCAACTCCCCATGAGTCCTTATATGGTACTTTGATTGATTGAGAATAACTTCTAAGCTTTTCCAAATCATTTAAATGAGCTCTGCTCAGCTCAGAGTTATGCTCTAACACTAGATCATTAAGAGTTTTAGTTGAAAAATTAGAAAGATCTATTTTGTCACCATCCCATTCTATTTGATTACTATTTCCAATTGCCTCCGACGCTGACTGAATAATATTCTTAGTGAAGTCTATCGTTCCATCAAATGTAGCAAATGCTGCGTAAAACTCTAACATAGTAAATTCTGGATTATGCCTCGTTGATAGGCCTTCATTTCTAAAGCTTCTATTAATTTCGAATACCTTATCAAAACCACCAACCAACAACCTTTTGAGGTAAAGTTCAGGCGCAATTCTTAAAAAGAGCTCCCTATCGAGAGCGTTATGTTGAGTGATAAAGGGTTTAGCTACAGCTCCCCCAGGAATGGAGTGCATCATAGGTGTTTCGACTTCAAGAAAATTATCGGCCAGCATTGAAGCTCTGATAGAGGACACAATTTGAGAACGCTTAATAAAAACTTCCTTTGATTCAGGATTGCTCATCAAATCTAGATATCTTTGGCGATATTTAATTTCAATATCAGCCAAACCTTTATGTTTTTCAGGCATAGGTCTTAACGATTTAGTGATTAAGACAATTGAATGAACTTCAACTGTCAGTTCTTCTGTTTTAGTTTTAAATAGATTGCCCTTAATGCCGATAATATCTCCAAGGTCCCACGATTTAAAATTTTTATACAAATCTGGAGCTATATTATTTTTGCTAATGTAAGCTTGGATATCGCCTGAGCCATCTCTTATAGTTATAAAACTGGCATTACCCATGACTCTTTTTAGAACTATTCTTCCTGCAACTGATAGATTAGTTATTTTTTTATCTTCAAGCTCTTCTTTGTTCAAATGACCATAGGAATCATGCAATTCTTGGGCCTTGTTAGCAGGAGTGAAACTGTTTACAAAAGCTATATTCTGCTCTCTAAGCTCTTCAAGCTTTCTTCGTCTTTCTTCTAAGATAGAGGCTTCGCCGCCAATATTTGAATCACTCATTCATACTCCTTGGGTTAGACTGGCTTTAATAAAAATATCTATATCTCCGTCTAGGATTGAAGAGATATTACCACTTTCAACGTTTGTTCTTAAGTCTTTAATGCGAGATTGATCTAAAACATATGAACGAATTTGACTTCCCCAGCCAATATCAGATTTACTATCTTCTAATAATTGCTGCTCATCTTTCTGTTTTTGTAATTCTAGTTCATATAATTTTGATTTTAGTTGCTTAAATGCATTATCTTTATTTTTATGTTGAGATCGATCATTTTGACACTGCACAACCGTTCCTGAAGGAACATGAGTTAAACGCACAGCTGAATCTGTTTTATTAACATGTTGGCCCCCGGCTCCGGACGCTCTGTAGGTATCAATTCGAACATCGGCAGGATTTAATTCAACTTCAATTGAGTCATCAATTTCTGGGGAAATAAATACAGATGCAAAAGATGTATGCCTTCTACTGCCTGAATCAAAAGGCGACTTCCGCACCAATCTATGGACTCCTGTTTCAGTTCTAAGCCAGCCATAGGCATAGCTTCCTTTAATCAGTAATGATGCTGATTTGATTCCGGCAACCTCTCCAGGAGAATGCTCAATAACTGAAACAGAGAATTCATGCTTTTCGGCCCATTTTGTATACATTCTAAGAAGCATATCGGCCCAGTCTTGTGCTTCAGTTCCACCTGAGCCCGATTGGATATCAATAAATGCTGAATTAGGATCCATTTTATTAGAGAACATTCTATTAAATTCTAAATCTTCTACACTAGAAATTAGATTTTGAGTTTCTTCATTAATTTCATTTATTGAAGCGTCATCTGATTCTTCACTCGCAATATCTAATAGATCTAGATTGTCATTGACGGCTTCATCAACTGATAGAAAAAAATTTAAAAATTTTTCTAAATCTGCTTTTTCTTTATTGAGGGATTGAGAAAGTTCTAAATTAGACCACGTGGACTCATCAGACAATTCATTATTTATGATTTCTAGAGAGCTTTCTTTATGAGCAACGTCAAAGATGCCCCCGGAGATCGTTCATGCGATCTCGGAGATCAGTTAGAGCTGATTTAATTTCACCTGTTTCCATAGACTCGCATTTTAATATTTTTAGCGAGTCTATGAAACAGTTACGGGAATAAAGATTTACTTCGTTGAGTAGAAACTCATTTTTAAAGAGTCATTAATTAAGTTGATTGCGGTAATGCAGAGATACTGATTTCCATCGGACACATCATCTAAAGATCTAAAATGCATCACTGTGCCCTTTCTTTCCCATACTCCTTGCCTGCTAGCACCATTTCGATTGCCATTTTCATCGATTGCTGTTGCTCTACCTGAAAAAGAACCTTGATTAGGATTGCCTGGATTGTCTGCTTTGAGATTATAGGTCAGCCAAACTTTTCCATATTGTCCAGTTTGCCCGACTGCATTAATTACTCCTCCGGACTCATTAAGTGTTATTGAAGAAACATTTCCAGTAAATGCATAAGCTTCTCCATTAATATCAATTGAATAAGTATTTACTGATAAAAAAGTTATCAAAAAGGTAAGAATTAGATTTTTCATTTTTTTACTCCATTTATAATATAAGTAAAAAATTAAAACATATATCTAAAGCATTTGAAATGCGTTTATTTTGCCTCTCTGATCATGGGAAATGCAGGAGGAGAGTTTTCAAATTGAACTCTTCCAATTTCAACAAAGCCGTGTCTTTCATACAAAGCCTTATTCTGCTCATTGGATGCTTCTAAATAAGCCCTATCACCTCTTTGATCTATCATTTGCAATGCTTCTTTGAGTAAAAAAGACCCAATACCTTTTCTTTGCATCGCTGGATCAACTGCAATAAATGCTAAATACCAAGCATCCTCAGGATGATATTGCTCAAATTCCTCAAAAAAACTTACAACCTCTTCAATTCGATCAGAGGGAATATATTCAAAAGTTGGAGATAATACTGAGCTATCAAACTTAGCTCCTGGTGGGTGCCAGAGAGAGGATCCGTGGAAATTTTCTTCTGAAAAGACAATATTATTTTCTAAGGCAATTTTTGAAAATTCCTCCATCCAGATGTCAAAGCATTTTAAGTATGAGGATGGATCAAGAAACACCCACCTAATTAGAGCATCTGAGGCGAAGCCTAGCTTGAGAACTCCCTTTACACGTTCCAAATCTTTTGAAGATGCTTTGACTATCTTTGGTATATTCATAAATTAAATAATTAGTTATTCAGGTTAATAAAGTTGATAATTTCATCGTAATCAGCATTCAAGGAATAAAGAGTCTCTTCTTTTTCAAATAGACCGCTTAATGCTAATGGTAATGGTTTAATTTCAATACCTAATTCTTCGTAAATTTTGGGAAATTTTGCTGGATGAGCGGTAGATAGCACGACATAATGATTGCCTTGATCGCTTTTCTTGAAAGCTTCAAATGCTGCAACAGCAGTATGCGGATCTAAGATATATCCACTTGATTGATATATTTCTTGAATCATTGTTGTAGTATCCAAGTCATTAACTTTGCTTGAATAAAAGAGATTATCTTTCTTTTGCCACGTTTCGCTATCAAGCTCAATAGGATTATTTGGAAAATTATTAAACATCATTGCGCATTTAGTTGAATCTCTGTCCAAGAAAAGATCATATGCCAATCTTTCAAAATTACTGGCAACACTTATGTCCATACTAGGAGAAATCGTTTCATGAACAAGTTGCTTTGAATAATCATTCTCGCTAAAAAAACGATGCAAGATATCATTATTATTGACGGCAACAGATATCTTATTGATTGGCAGTCCCATTTTATGTGCAGAGTAGCAAGCAAATACATTGCCAAAATTTCCAGTTGGGATAGAGAAATTTAAATTGCCCATTTGATGCAATTGATTATATGCATAAAAGTAATAGCAAATTTGAGCAATAATTCGAGTCCAGTTAATTGAATTAACTGCTAATAAATATTGATCAGTGTTCAAAAAATCGCGTTTTTTAAAAGCGAGCTTCACTAGGTCTTGGCAATCATCAAATGTTCCGTTAACTCTTAAGGCAAAAACATTTGAAGCTTTGATAGTGCTCATTTGTCTTCTCTGCACCTCAGACATATTTCCATTTGGAAGCATGATAAAGCTCTTGATTCTGCTGTAATTCTTGCAAGCATCAATTGCTGCTGGACCTGTATCACCTGATGTTGCTCCCAGAACAATTGCAGTTTTATTTTCAGACTCTAAGACCCTATTAAAAAAAGCTGCTGCTAGCTGAAGTCCAAAATCTTTAAATGCTGCAGTAGGTCCGTGAAAAAGCTCAAGAATAGATACTGAATCAAATTTTTTTATATTAATTAAATCTTGATGCTCAAAATTATGCCAAGTTGATTCAACGATACTCATTGTCTCCTCATGAGAGAACGACGATGAGGTAAATAACGGCACAATGCATTTAGCTATTTCTATAAATGATGATTGTGACTTGATTTGCTCTAAATCAACTTGTGGCCAGTGATCTGGCATGAATAGACCACCATCATCAGCAAGACCTTGTATTAAAATTGATGCAAAATCTTTATCAGAGTCTTTGCCTCTCGTTGAATGAAAAAGCATTAAAGTTCCTCAATTCTAATAATTTTAGAATTTAGAATAACTGGATGATTGTCTAAATCCTTTAATGCAATTTGCATCTCACTTTCAATAATTGGATCTGTAAAAATTACAACAGGAACATTGCTATTTTCTAACTGATCCTTTTGAATAACCTTGTCAAAACCAATCCCATGATCTGCAAATATTTTACTGATTAATGCTAAAACGCCAGGCTCATCTTCAACTTCCAAATAAACATAATATTTAAAAATTAAATCATCGAAGTTCATCAAGTCAGGTTTTTTAGAGAAGTCTGGATATTGCATTGGAGAAGATCCATTCGATTTTGAAAGCGCGAATAAGTCAGAAATTAAACCAGATGCTGTTGATTCTCTTCCGGCTCCAGATCCAGCAACATGAAATTCACCTAGCAGGCTTGTATCAAATTGAATACCATTCCTAACTCCCTTTAGTCCTGCCAAGCTTGAATCTTTATTTAGCATTACAGGATGGCTTCTTAGCTCAATCCCTTTGTCATTTAATTTTGCAACAGCTAAATGCTTAACCGTCATGTGAAAATCATTTGCATATACAAAGTCCTGTGATTGAATATTTTCTATGCCTTCAATATGAAAGTCTGATGCAGGAAGGCCGCTATTAAATGCTAAGGCTGCAAGGATTCCAATCTTGTGAGCCGCATCAGTTCCGTTAACATCTAAACTTGGATCTGGTTCCGCGTATCCTTTTTCTTTAGCTTCCTGCAAAACAGATTCATAAGAAGCACCCTCTTCCATATTGCTTAATATAAAATTTGTTGTCCCATTTAGCATACCTGCAACTTTAGAAATTTTATTTGCAGTTAAATCATTTGAAAGCATCTTTATAGAAGGAGTGCCAGCGCAAACTGCGGATTCAAATAGTAGCTTCACATTGTTTTCAATTGCTAGATTAATCAGCTCTTCACCATGTTCAAAAATTACTGCTTTATTTGCAGTTACAACATGCTTGCCTGATTTCAAAGCTTGAGTAATTAAATCTTTAGCTGTTTCAACGCCGCCGATTAATTCAACAAGAACATCTATATCTTCATCAGCTACTGCAAAAATGTCTCTTAAAATTTTTACTGAGCCCGGATCGCATTTTGGGTTGTCACGTCTAGCACCAATACAGCAAATCTGCCAATCATCATAAATTTTATCTCCATTAACCAATTGCTCATATAATCCAGTTGCAACGTTTCCCCAACCGCAAATACCTATTTTTAATTTAGCCATATTTAATTTAATCTAGTTAATAACTCTTCTGGAGAAAGATATCCTGGAAGCAACTCTCCATTTGACTTAATTATAGCCGGAGTGCCTGTAATGCCAATCTTTTGACCAAGAAGAAAATGATTTTCAACAGGGTTATCTTGACACATTGATACCTGAACATCTTTGCCTTGTTTCATTTTGGTTAAAATATTTTTAGGATCTTTTGAGCACCAGGCTGTAACAATTTTATTAAAGGAAACTGAATTTAACCCTGATCTAGGAAATGCAACATAATTAACTGTGATACCCAGATTATTGAAGTCTCCGATCTCATTATGCAATTTTCTACAGTACCCACAATCCACATCTGTGAAAACAGTAACTCTATGTTTTTCATTTGTAGATTTAAAACTAATAAAGTCATCTTCAGACAGGGCATTATTTAAGATACTTTTTCGTTTTAAATTTATTTCATCCTTAGTGGTATTTTGCAGCATGTTTCCATTTACAGCGTATAACTCTCCATAAAAAAAGAAGTCTCCACTTTTAGAAGCATAAATTGGTTGCAAATCTCCAATATCAACTATATACAAACCTTCTAACTGAGATTCTTTCACACTTTGAACGCTTATTCCTTCTGGGAGAACTGCATTTATCTTAGAAGAAATTGAAAGCTCATCAGATTTTATATTTGATGCAAAAATTAAGACCGATATTAGTAATATTATTTTCATCAAAAATTAACCTCTTGGGTGATGTTGTTTAACCATTTCACTTAGCCTTTGTTTGGCAATATGAGTATATATCTGAGTTGTGGAGAGGTCACTATGGCCCAATAACATTTGAACAGATCTAAGGTCTGCACCATTATTTAACAAATGGGTTGCAAATGCATGTCTAAGAGTATGAGGAGAAATATCCATGGAAAGGCCTGTTATTTTTAGATATGCCTTAATCCTATGCCAAAAGGCTTGTCGTGTAATTTTCCTTCCTTGTTGACTAATAAAAAAATCTCGTGAATTAAGAGATAAATTATTTTTTCGTCTAAACTCAATGTAATCAATTAGCCATGAAAGAGCATCGTCTCCAAAGGGAATCATTCGCTCCTTCCCACCCTTACCCATTACTTTTATTAGGGACCGATTTAAATCAATATTGCTATATTTTAAATTAATAAGCTCGCTTATTCTTACTCCTGTTGCATACATAAGCTCAATCATAGCTCTATCTCTTAATCCAATAAAATTAGAGCAATCTGGAGCATTAATTAAGCAATTTACGTCAATAATTGACAAAGATTTTGGCAAAGATTTATGATTCTTAAGGCCTGAAATATTAATAACAGGATTAGATTGTAGAAGTTTTTTCTTGCTTAGATAATTAAAAAAATGTTTTAAGGATGAAAGTTTTCTATTAATAGTTGTATTAGATAGATTAATACTTTGAAAATACTTTAGATAATTTTCTATATCTCCTTCGGTTGCACTTGCAGGCTCATATCCCTTATTTAAAAACAACCATTTGTTAAAAGCACGACAATCATTTGAATAAGCTTTTATGGTATTTTCAGATAAGCCCTTTTCAAGACGAAGAGTTGATAAAAAAGAATCTACTAATAGATCCTTTTTTAGGTCAGAGGACATAAAATTAGTCTAATCTTTCTTTGATTCTTGCAGATCTTCCAGATCTTTCTCTAAGGTAATAAAGCTTAGCTTGCCTGACATCACCTTTTCTTTTAACTGAAATAGAATCAATCATTGGGCTATGCAATTGAAAAGTTCTTTCAACTCCAATGCCACTCGAAATTTTTCTAACTATAAAAGCAGAATTTAAACCAGCATTTTTGATATTCATAACTACGCCTTCAAAAGCTTGAAGCCTAGTTCTGTCTCCCTCTCTTACTTTCACAGATACAACAACCGTATCACCAGGTCTAAATGATGGAATATCATCTTTTAATTGACTTGCCTCAAATGATTCAATTATTTGTGCAGGTGTTTTTTCGTCAGTTGTTATATTAACAATTTCTTCTGGCAGGTCATCTGTTGCAGGCACTTCTTCTGCAGGAGCTTCCTCAGCAGATGATTCTTCAGCCACCAACTCTTCAGGGGCAGCTTCGGAAGGTTCTATTGCCTCAACAGATGCATCTTCAGATGAAGCGTCCTCTGAAACAGTTTCTTGCGCATCAACACTTTCAGTTGTTGTTGCATCTAAATTTTCGTTATCTTTGTCTGCCATGATTTTGCCTAAAAAATGAGCTATAGGATACGCTTAGAAGCCAAATCTTCCAAGAGTTTTTTTTGTTTTTTTGTTAATTTTATATTTTTTAACAATTCAGGTCTTCTTTCAAAAGTTCTTATTAAAGCTTGATTGTCTTTCCATTCTTGTATTTTTTTATGATCTCCTGACAATAATATCTCTGGTACTGACTCAGAGTTAAAATTTTCTGGTCTTGTGAACACAGGCCCCTTTAAAAAACCTTGACTTAATGAATCAAGGTCAACGGATCTTTTATTACCAATGACTCCTGGAATAAACCTTGCT
>MDTB01136931.1_pt1 | contig 19753 bp, 22 predicted proteins | sample 811161 | NCBI WGS metagenome assembly MDTB01 (sample SAMN05326650, study PRJNA326480) | marine metagenome | isolation source: seawater | place: Mediterranean Sea | collected 2009 | reverse complement strand
TGATTTAGGTGGTGCTTCAGCATCATTTATGCTTGGTTACACTCCAGAAGCTGGAGATGCAGCTACAGGTGAAGGTGGAGTTTCTGCTCAGTCAGCTAACTATGGTTCATCTACAACAGCAGGTGTCAATGTATCATTTGCAGGATTATCTGCAGGTATCTTTGGTGAAGAAGTTAAAGATGATACTGGTAGAACAGTAAGTGGACAATCAAGAAGAAACGATGCTATGTCTGCATCATGGTTTGCAAACTACACAATGGGACCTGTATCTTTTGGTTACCAAAAAGGTGGATTAGACCATGGAATCAACGCAGCTTCTACTACAGCTAACGCTGCTAAAACGATCGCTGCTGCTGGTGGTTTCTTTGAATTTGAAAAAATGTCAGTTGCGTTTAACGTAAATGAAAATTTATCAATTTCTTACGGTGAACTAACAGAGACATACAACGCTCAGGACAATGCAACTACTGCAATCGCTAACGTTGATATGGAATCTGATTCAATCCAGTTCGCTTACACAATGGGATCTATGTCAATCAAAGGTTACCAAACAGAAACTGACAATCCAGGTTGGGATGCTAACGCAGATTCAGACACAGTTACTGAATTAGCAGTTAATTTTGCATTTTAATTATTGTTAAGACTAAAATTTAAAACGGCCTAAATTTTATTTAGGCCGTTTTTTTTTATCCAAGATATAGCTGCCACGCCAGTACATTTAGTCAAATTTACTTTTTTTAAATTATTAGAGTTAATCCCACCAAGACCGACTATTGATTTAGAAATATTATTAGAAAGTAAGTTAAACTTAACAGTATTTAAATATTTAGGATATTTCTTTGTTTTAAAGATTGGACTTATAAATATTTCGCTACAATTTTGCTTTTCTTTAATTTTAGCTTCTATAATATTATGAGCTGAGCCAATTATTTTAAATTTGTTCCTCAAAAGAATGTTATTATATCTCAATTTTTTATTAAATGAAGGCAAGTAAAGACCATCAAGATTTAGTTTTATAGAAAGTCTTAAATTATTAGAGATAAACAATTTAAATCCCCTTTTTTTACAAAAATTTTTAGTCTTTATAAGATCATTCAAATAATCTTTTGCAGAATAATTTCTATAGATTATATTTATATTTTTATTAATATTGGATAGTTCTTTAAAATTAAAATTGTCTATGAAATAATAAATATCATAATCTATATGCATAAAATTCTAAATAATCTAATTCTAATCAATAAAGAATTAAGCGCAATAAATACTAATGCTAAAATTATTGCTGTATCAAAAACTTTCCCTATTAATCATATAAAACCACTTATTGATTACGGTCATGTTGATTATGGTGAAAATAAAGTCCAAGAAGCATCAGAAAAATGGACTGAAGTAAAAGAGAAAAATAATAATATAAAACTTCATCTAATTGGAAAACTTCAAACCAATAAAGTTAAATATTGTTTACCTTTGTTTGATTATATTCATTCACTGGATAGCTTAAAATTAGCTGATAAAATTGCCAACGAACAAATAAAAAAAAATTTTAAACCAAAGATATTTATCCAAATTAACGTTGGGGACGAAACTCAAAAAAATGGAGTTTCTATTAATGAATTTGATAGTTTTTATAATAAGATTATGAATGACTTTGAGTTAGATGTTTTAGGTCTCATGTGCATACCTCCTTATGTTCAAGATTCAAAAATGTATTTTGAAAAAATGATTAAATTAAAAAATAAGACTAAGTTATCAGATCTAAGTATGGGCATGTCTAATGATTATTTAGATGCTGCAAAATCTTCAGCGTCTTATCTTAGAATAGGATCTAAAATTTTTGGTCAAAGAGGTTAAGAAATATTAATTTTAGTTTTTCTATCTATCAATTTTAAAAGTATTAATAAATCTTTCTTAGCAAGAGAGATGCATCCTGCTGTTTTTTTGTAATTATTAGTTAAATGAAGAAAAATAGCACTTCCCTTGAAAGGGATTGAATTGTTTAAATTGTAATCAATTACGACAATTATATCATATTTATGATCCTTTCTGTAAAGTCTCTCATGATGTACATTTTCATTCAAATTTACTAATGAATTATATTTTTTACTCATTGGGTCATCGCACCATCCCATTTTACGAGTTATTTTTTTTGATTTTAGTTTAGTTTTAAGAAATTTAATTCTATCTGCTCTATAGTAAACATTTTTTAATGCAAATGTTCCTTTAGGCGTACAACTATCACCTTCTTTTTTTTTTACTTTAACTCCATTTTTTCCAATTGAACAAAAAAATGTAAAATCATCAAAGATTAATGTATCTTTATTTTTAACTTTTATTAGCATAAATTAATATTAATGAGTAAATCTTACGTAAATATATTAAATTTTAAGATTTTGTATAATGTTCTTTTTGAGATTAAAGACCTATTTAAATTTGACTTGCATGAATATAAAAATGAAGCCGAACTCTTTAATGGCATAAAAAACCAAGAAAATGGAAACTTTATTGTAATTTCTAAGAATTTTCTTAAAAATGATTTAATAAACCCTAAACAGATAATAACCCCCAAAGATTATCCTTTAAATTTTTCATCATTAATTGAAAAAATAAACTCAACTCTTTTAATGCAGCAATATGATTTCCAATCTAATTTTTCTATTAATGATTATAAATTAAATTTAAATTCTAGAATAATTTCAAGAAATAACAAAGAACTTAAACTTACGCAGCGCGAAATAGAGGTAATCTTATTTTTAAAAAAGAATGCAGCCCCTGTAGATATAAATACTTTACAAAAAGAAGTATGGGGCTATGCACAAGATTTAGAAACACATACTGTTGAAACTCACGTATATAGACTCAGAAAAAAATTAAATAATATTTTCGAAGATGATAACTTCATAAAAAGTGAAAAAGAAGGTTATTTAATTAGATGAAAAAAAAAAATTTGATTGCAAAAGATCTTCTTTCAAAAAAATATAAACCTAGGATTGTTAAGCCTAAAAAAGGAAAAGGGAGTTTTAAAAGAAAAAAAAGATAAAAAGATAATACTTTTTACCGCAAAATTTAAAGTCTTGCACCAATCTGCTGGATAACTTTTGAAGACATTTCAGTGCCTTTATCTAAACTTTCTTTTAAAGACATATTATTTACATGTCCGTGTAGAAATCCTCCTGCAAAGAGGTCTCCTGCTCCAGTTAAATCAACAATTTTAAGGCCTTGTTTAATTCCACATTCAACAACTTCATCCCCATTAATTGCAACCGCACCTTTCTCACCTCTTGTTAACACAATTATTTTGCCAAGAGATTTTGAAAAAGTAATAACTTCATCAAAAGATTTAGCATCGATCAATGATATAATCTCTTGCTCATTAGCAAATGTTATATCTAATTTGTTTTTAACTAGTTCCAAAAAATGTGTTTTATGTCTATCAACACAAAATTGATCTGAGAGAGACATTGCAACTTTATTTGCACTTTGAATTGCCTTTTCAAATGCTTTTTTAGGATCTCCCTCATCCCAGAGGTATCCCTCTAAAAGTATAATTTCACTTTTTTTAATTGCATCTGAATTTACGTCATTTGCATTGATTTTTCCTGCAGTCCCTAAAAAGGTACACATTGTCCTTTCTGAGTCCGGGGTCACTAATATCAAACAAGTTCCAGTTGGAAGAATTTCCTTTTTTTTTGAATAAAAATATTTTACATTTTCTTGTTTAAGTCCATCTTCATATTTACTTCCAAGCTCATCATCACTTACTTTACCAATAAAACCAACATCATTACCTAATTGAGACAATCCAACTATTGAGTTTGCAACAGAGCCTCCTGAAACAGTTTTTTCTATTTTCAAGTTTGACAACAAGTTTTGAAATTCTTTTTCATCAAAGATTAATTTCATAGTACTTTTTGTTAAATTATTTTTAGATATAAAATTATCTTCTACTTTGCATATAACATCAACAATTGCATTTCCTATTCCTAAAATTTTCATATTATGCTTTCTTAGTTTGAATTGGTTTTTTTCTATTAGGATAACAAGTAGTACAGATTTTACAAGATATTCCATGGCATGCCCTCGCTTTACAATATTCCCTACCATAGTAGATAATTTGTAAATGAAGTTTGTTCCATGATTTTCTTGGAAATAATCTTTTCAAGTCTTTTTCTGTCTGAACTACACTTTTACCATTGGTTAAACCCCACCTTTGCGCTAATCTATGGATGTGTGTATCAACTGGAAAAGCTGGGTGTCCAAAACCTTGAGACATAACAACGCTAGCAGTTTTGTGCCCAACACCTGGCAATTCTTCTAATTGTTCAAACGTTTGCGGTACTTTACCATTATATTTTTTTAAAATAATTGCTGAAAGACTATAAATACTTTTAGCTTTAACTCTAAAAATACCTATTTTTTTAATTAGTTTTTCAATTTTTTTTCTACCTAATTTTACAAAATGGCTAGGTCTATAAAATTTTGGATAAATATTTTTTGTAACATTATTTACATTAACATCTGTGCATTGCGCTGATAATAAAACTGAAATTAATAAAGTAAAAACATTTCTACTTTTTAATGGAATCGAAATACTTGAATAAGTTTTGTTTAAAATTTTAAAAACTATTTTAGCCCTCTCTTTTTCTTTCATTATTTAAAATTTAAAACATCGCGCATAGAATAAAGGCCTGGTTTTTTATTTATTAGCCATTTTGCTGCAGTTAGTGCTCCTTCAGAGTATAATGCTCTATCGAAAGCTTCATGATTTAATGTAATAATTTCTTTTCTATTTGAAAACTTAACTTCATGCTCTCCAATAACTTCACCTTTTCTAATAGAGTTAAAATTAATTTTATTTGAATAAGGAAAAGTTTTTTTGTTAAGATATTTTTTTCCTACAAGATTGTAAAAGTCTTTATTTTTTCCATCAGCAATCCCCTTACCTAGCATCAGTGCTGTTCCAGATGGATGATCTTTCTTATGTTTATGATGTATCTCTAAAACTTTATTTAGAAAACTATTTCCAAGAGATTTTGAAGTTATTTCAGTCAGGTACATTAATAGATTTATTCCTAAACTCATATTGCCAGCCTTTAGAATAGGTATTTTTCTTGAATATTTTATAATTAATTTTTCCTCTTTTTTAGTAAAGCCAGTAGTTCCAATAACCACTTTTTTTTTTAATCTTTGAGCAATTGAAAGAACTTCTAGAGTACATTTTGGTACAGTGAAATCGATTATTAAATTTGCTTTTTTAAAAGAATCAGCATTATTGAAGGTAGGATTTATTCCAAAGAATTTTTTTTTGACAGCTCTATCTTCTGTAAGAGCAACAAGTTTAAAGTTTTTATCAAATTTAATTGATTTTATTAGTTGCTGGCCCATTCTGCCTAAACATCCAGTAATTGCTAAATTAATTTTTTTCATTTCAAGACAATAAATGAAAGTATCACAACTGCTAAAACAATAACACCCCAAATACTTAAGTTTTTAAAAAACAATTTTTTTTTTGAGTTAGTGCTGATGAAGCTAGGTAAAATTAAGAATAAAATCGCAATTAAGGACATCGCAGTTACCAACTCATCAAAATTCATAGTTAAATATTTTTAATTACAGATATTTTTTTTTTGTGAATCAAGAAAAAGTTTTCAGATCTATTTTTCAAATTTTTTCCAACCTCATAAATATTTTTAATTTCATTAAAATCTTCATCAAAAAATAAATAATTTAAATCTTTTTTAACATAATCTATAAGAATTTTAGTTGAATAACCAAACTCTTTGTAAAGGTAGGGTGCGAACTCGAAATAAATTATAGGTTTATACTTTTTTATTACTTTCTTTCCACTTTTTAGAACATCAATTTCGTATCCATCTACATCAATCTTGATAAAATCTATATTTTTTTTTACATTCTTTAGAAGTTGAGTGAGTGTTTTTTTTCTATTAGATGTTCGTTTAAGAATTCCTAAATGAACTTTATGTTTTTTGTAATTTGATGAAAAATTCCAAGATGAATGTATAAAATTAACATCATTCTTTTTATTTGAAATAAAAATATTATATAATTTTATTCTTTTTTTAAGTTGAAAGTTTAAGCTTATGTTTTTTTTTAGTTTTAAAAAGGCATAATTTGTTGGTTCTACAGAAATTATTGTGGATGATTTAAATATTTTAGCCAAAGGTAAAGTCACTGATCCAATATTTGCACCAATATCAACTAATACCTTTTTTTTATTTGAGTTTATTAAATTTTGAATTTTGTAAAGTTTTTTTTCATTTTTAATTCCAAGAAATATTCCTAAGTCAACCCCTTCGTTTAAGTCTATTTCATACTTAATATTATTTCTTTCAATTATTCTTTTTTTATTACTTAAAAAAAAAATTAAAATTTTACTAATAAAATAACCAACAAAAACCTTTGATTTTGTTGAAAGATTAAACATAATATAAATATATAATATCGCTTAAAGCTACTAACTCTTCCAGAAACTTTTGGCTTTTTGAAAGAATTTTTTTATACTTGGATTAGATTTTTCATTTTCAATTTCTCGGAACTTTTCAAGTAATTCTTTTTGTTCTTTATTTAATGATATTGGCACTTCGGTGTTTACTTGTATATAAAGATCACCCATGCCTCCCTCTCTCATATATGGCATGCCCTTTCCCTTTAGTCTAAATTGTTTACCTGATTGAGTTCCTTGCGGAATTTTAATTTTTGCTTTTCCTCCATCTATTGTTGGTATTTCAATCGATGTTCCTAAAGCTGCGTCTGCAATTGATATTGGGCACTCAAAAAAAAGATTTTCATCAGATCTTTTAAATAAATCATGTGAGTAAACATTTACAAACAAGTATAAGTCTCCATTTCCAGACCCTTTTGTTCCTGCTTCTCCTTTACCTGCGAGTCTTATTCTAGTTCCATCGTCAACACCTTTGGGAATTGTAACCGATAATCGTTTAGATGATTGTTTCTTACCCTGGCCTTCACAACTGGAGCAGGGGTTTGTTATCTCTTCGCCAGATCCAGAACATTGGGGACAAGTTTGTTGAACTGTAAAAAACCCTTGACTCGATCTTACTTGACCATGACCACCACACATGGAGCAAGAGCTAACGTTGTGTCCTGGTTTCGACCCACTTCCTTTGCAGGCATCACATTTCTCAGATGATGAAAATTTTATATCTTGTTTTTTCCCAGTATATGCCTCTTCTAATGTTATAGATAAATCATATCTTAGATCAGATCCTCTATTATTAGATCTTCTAGATCGTCTTCCACCACCAAATCCTTCACCGAAAAAATCCTCAAATATATCTGAAAAATGATTTGAGAAATCAAAATTACCAAATCCACTTTTTCCACCACCGTTTTCAAATGCGGCATGTCCAAAATTATCATAATTTTGTTTTCTTTCAGCATTTGAGAGTATATGGTAAGCTTCTGAGGCTTCTTTAAATTTGTCCTCCGAAGCTTTATCACCTTTGTTTTTATCAGGGTGATGCTTTACAGCTAATTTTCTATATGCTGATTTGATTTGATCTGGTGAAGCGCTTTTTTCAACACCCAAAACATCATAATAATCTCTTTTTGCCATAAAAATTTATAGACAAATAGTTGTTATTTTAGGCGCTCTTTTCCTTATTTTCGTCTTTTACTTCTTCAAAGTCTGCATCAACAACGTTGTCGTCCTTTTTTCCTTCTTGTTTATTTTCTTTTGGTGCATCTCCAGGTTTAGCGCTTTGTTGTGATTTATAAATAGCTTCACCTAATTTCATTGAAGATTGTACTAAATCCTGAGTTTTCTTTTTTATATCTTCTATGTCAGTTCCTTTTAAAGAATTTCTTAAATTAGAAGATGCAGTTTCTATTGCCTTTTTATCGTTTTCTGAGACCTTAGATCCATGTTCTTTCAAATTTTTTTCTGTAGAATGCAAAATTGTATCAGCTTGATTTCGCGCATCTACAGAATCTCTTTTCTTTTTATCCGTTTCTTTATTTGCTTCTGCTTCTTTGACCATTTTATTTATTTCTTCTTCACTTAAACCGCCGGATGCTTGAATTTGTATTTTTTGTTCTTTACCAGTTCCCTTATCTTTAGCTGATACGTTAACAATTCCATTAGCATCAATATCAAATGTAACTTCAACTTGAGGCATTCCTCTTGGAGCAGGGGCAATTCCAACTAATTCAAAATTTCCTAAGATCTTATTGTCAGCCGCCATCTCTCTTTCACCTTGCAAAACCCTAATCGATACTGCTGGTTGATTATCTTCTGCAGTGGAAAAAACCTGACTTTTTTTTGTAGGTATAGTTGTATTTTTATCAATTAGTTTAGTTGAAACTCCACCAAGAGTCTCTATTCCTAAAGACAAAGGCGTTACGTCAAGCAATAAAACATCTTTTACATCACCTTGTAAAACACCTGCTTGAATTGCAGCACCCATAGCCACAACCTCATCCGGATTTACAGATTTATTTGGCTCTTTTCCAAAAAAATTTTTTACCTCTTCAATCACTTTTGGCATTCTTGTCATTCCGCCAACTAAAACTACCTCATTAATCTCACCAGCTGATAAACCAGCGTCTTTCAGGGCTGTTTGGCAAGGTGGAATTGTTCTTGAAATAAGGTCCTCAACTAAAGCCTCAAGTTTTGCTCTAGTCATTTTTAAATTTATATGTTTGGGTCCAGTTTTATCAGCTGTAATAAATGGCAAATTAATTTCTGTTTGTGTTGCAGAGGATAATTCTATTTTTGCTTTTTCAGCAGCCTCCTTTAACCTTTGCAAAGCAAGTTTATCCGATTTTAAATCGATACCATTTTCCTTTTTAAATTCATTCAAGAGATATTCTACTATGGTATTGTCAAAATCTTCACCTCCAAGAAATGTATCTCCGTTAGTTGATTTAACTTCAAAAACACCATCTCCTAATTCAAGTATTGATACGTCAAAAGTTCCACCACCTAAATCATATACAGCAATTTTTTTATTAACTTTCTTGTCTAATCCATAAGCAAGTGAAGCTGCGGTTGGCTCATTAATAATTCTTAATACTTCCAAACCGGCAATTTTACCCGCATCTTTAGTAGCTTGTCTTTGAGCGTCATTAAAATAAGCAGGTACAGTAATCACTGCTTTCGAAACTTCTTGTCCCAAATATTTTTCAGCAGTTTCTTTCATTTTTTGAAGAACAAATGCTGAAATTTGAGAAGGTGAATATTTTTGTCCTTTAGCTTCTATCCAAGCATCTCCTTTATCAGAATTAATTATTTTAAATGGAGCTGTTTCAATATCTTTTTTAACTGAGGCATCACTAAAATTTCTACCTATTAATCTTTTAACAGCAAAAATAGTATCTTCAGGATTAGTAACTGCTTGTCTTTTAGCTGGTTGGCCAACAAGCTTTTCATCATTGTCAGTAAAAGCTACAACTGAAGGTGTGGTTCTAGCGCCTTCTGAATTTTCTAGAACTTTAGCTTGAGTTCCGTCCATGATAGCAACACATGAATTTGTAGTCCCTAAATCTATTCCAATTACTTTACTCATAATTATTAATAACTTTCATATAAGTGTTATTTCTAGATGTACAAGCTGGTTTTTTGATTAATTTTGAACCTTTTTTTCGTCATTTTCCTCCTTTTTTTCTTGTTTATCAGACTTCTTTGAAACAGCGACTAATGCAGGTCTCAATAACCTATCTTTCATCATGAAACCCTTTTGTATTTCTTGCACAATAGTTCCAACCTCTTTTGAATCATCTTCTACTTCCATCATTGCTTGATGATAATTAGGGTCGAGTTTTTTATTTATAGAAGAAATTTCTTCTATGTTATTTTTTTTAAAGATCGAGATCATATCCTTTTTAATTATTTCTATATGTTCAGTAATTTTTTTTAGAGAACTAGAGTCTATTAAAGCATCATCACTTTCTAGGGTATTTTTAGACCTATCTAGATTATCAAGCAAATTTAATGTCTCTTTTGCAAAAGAAAAGCCACCATACTCGAATGCATCATCCTTGTCTTTTTCATACCTTCTTCTTTGGTTCTCCATTTCAGCATAAGCTCTTGCCAATTTATCTTCAAGAATTTTAATTTGTTCTTCTGCAGTAATTTTATCATTAGGATTTAATTTTTGAGTTTTTTTAGTCGAATCTTTTTCTTCATGATCTTTACTCTCATTTTTTGATTTTTTGGTATTTTCTTCATTCATATGACTCTATATGGTAAGAAAAAAAAAAATTTCTAGATGAAAAAAAAAAAAATTTTAGAACTGGTTATAGGCTCAAATAATACAGGTAAAATAAGAGAAATTAAGCAATTACTTCCAAAAAGAATATATACTTTATCAATCAAAGATTACAAAATTAAAAGTCCTAAGGAAACAGGTAAAACTTTTTTACAAAATTCATTTATTAAATCTAAATACTTTTCTAAAAAAACAGGTAAAGTATGTATAGCAGATGACTCTGGGTTAGAAGTGGACATACTAAACAAACGACCTGGTATTTTCTCAGCTAGATGGGCAGGAAGGAAAAGTAACTTTAATTTAGCAATTAGGAAAGTTTTTAAGGAAATAAGTAAAATAGATAAAGATTGGAAAAAAAAAAAAATTCGAGCGAGATTTATTTGTGCTCTTACAATTTACGGACCTAATATAAATAAAATTTATTCGATTGGCATAGTCAAAGGAACAATTTCAAAAAAAAAACTTGGTAAGAATGGATTTGGATATGATCCAATATTCATCCCTGATAAAAAAAAAATTACATTTGGACAGATGAAATTCAAAAATAAATTTAAGATTGACCACAGAGCTAAGGCCTTTAAAAAGATTAAAAAATTTTTATAAAAGATTCTCCGTTAACTTCATAAAAATTAAGTTCATGATTAATTTTACGGTTTTTTATTTTAAAGATTCCAGATACTCCTTTAAAACTATTTTTTTTATTAAAAATTTTATCATCAATTTCTAAACTATTTTGGAATAATAAATAATAAATTAAACCCACTAAATCATATGTTATCAAGGATAATTGTGTTGGATAATTGTTATATAATTTAAGATAATCTTTTTTAAATTTATCAAAATTATCTTTATTTATAGATGGAAAACTTATGGGTTGTGATTCCTTTTCTTTAAAAAGTGTTTCATCAAACCACTGATTAAGAGAAATAAAAGTAACTTTTTTTGGCGATATATCTGTGTACAAGAGTGAGGTAGTTACACTTTTGAGACTTTCGTCAAAATCTGCAATAATAATAGAATCATATCCAATTCTTCCTATAGTATCTTTTTTATTTAAGATTTCTAATTTTTTTTCCTTATTTGACTCATCGGAATTTTCTATACGTTTTATTTCATCTTTTAAATTTTGCTTCCTTATTTCGTATTTAGTAACTTTTTCGATTTGCTTAGTTAGTTGTGTAGGATCAGCATCGTAGTAAAAAATTTTTTTAGTTTTTATTTTGCTTTTTATTATTGCTTGTTCAATTTCTTCTTTATATTCCTTCTTCGGTATTAAAACTAAGGTTTCTTCTAATTTATTTAAAGTTTGATATTTTTTAATAGCATCGAATTGTGATCTTGCATTTATACCTGCGCTAATAACATTTTTTGGATTATTAATTACTTTGTTAGTTAAAGAAAAAAAAGTAGCTCCCTCAAATTTTTCTAGTCCTTTTAAATTTTTATTAAAAACTGGGCCAATAAAAATTCTTATACCTTCCGCATAAAGCTCTTCAGCTTGTTTTAAAGTTACTGAATTTTCTCCTTTGGTATCTCTAGGCAAAATATATATTTTATTATTATCGATCTTATTTAAAGCTATCCTCGCAGATTCTATTATTGATTTGCCTATATTTTTAAATTCTCCTGAGAGAGGAGCCAACAGTCCAATCTTTATTATAGTATTTCCTAAAGCATTTTTTGGAGTTAAAATTAATAAAGCTATTAAAAATAAATATTTAAATTCTACTTTCATTTATAATTCTTTATTATAGTTATATTTATTAATGATTCCATTAAATGAATATAAAACAGTAGACTTTAAAAGTGGTTTATATGTGGTTGCTACTCCAATCGGAAACTTGAGGGATATCACACAAAATGCAATAACTATTTTAAGCAAGTCTGACATTATATTGTGTGAAGATACAAGAACTTCAAAGAAATTAATTAATAGATTTAATATTAAGTACAAGAAATTAATTTCATATCATAAGTTTAATGAAAAAAAAAATTTAAGTTTAGTAATTAACTCTTTAAAGGAGGGTAAAATATTATCTATAATTTCAGACGCGGGAACACCTTGTATTTCCGATCCTGGTCAAATACTCATTAAAGAATGTGTAAAAGAGAATATTAATATTTTTTCAATACCAGGTCCTTCATCAGTAATTTCAGCATTATCAATAAGTGGTTTTTCAGATAGATTTATTTTTTATGGTTTTTTTCCTGAAAAAAACAAGATCATAGAAAATGATTTACTAAATTTATCAAAACAAAATATATCAATTATTTTTTTTATATCTGCAAAAAAATTTAAGAACATAATTGTACATTTGTCAAAATACTTTCCAGATAGAAAAATACTTATATGTAAAGAGCTTACCAAATTACATGAGCAACATTTTAGACTTGATGTTTTAGATCTTCAAAAATTTAGTGAAGAATTAAGAGGAGAGATCACTTTAGTAATTTCTGAAAAGCTAAATTTCGAATCAAGCAACAAATTAGATGATAAAAATAAAAAATTAATTAAAAAATTAATTAAAAAATTCAGTATTAAAGATGTTGTAACAGAAATAAAAAAAAATAATGATATATCTAAAAGAGAAATTTATAATTATTGTCTAAAAATTAAAAATGAAAAAAAAAAATAATTTCTTATCAATTTTATTATTTTTAATTTTTTTAAGTGGTTGCATTGGAACATCATCACAAGGAATTTTTGGAACAGGTGTAAGTGTAGCAATTGATCCAAGATCTTTAGGTACTCAAATAGATGATAATATTATGCAAAAAAATTTGGCAGCAAGATTGTTATTAGAAGATAAAAAATACTTAATATCTGTTACAACTAAGGTTTTAGATGGAAGAATTTTTTTAACTGGCAAAGTAGATGATCCAGAAGAAAAATTAGAAATTACAAAAATGGCATGGGAAACAAATGGCGTTAGATCAGTTAAAAATAATATAATTATTAAGGAGGATTTTAATTTTAAACAATCTGCTATTGATCTACTAATTACATCACAACTAAGGACTGCAATGATTCTAAATAAAAAAATAAAATCAACAAATTATAATATAGATACATATAAACAGAAAATTTATATTTACGGAATTGCTCGTAATGAAGATGAACAAAAAGAAGTTATAAAAGAAGGAAAAGAAATTAACGACGTTAAGAAAGTTATTGCTAGTATTTTGTTGGTAGAAGATCTACGTATACAAAAAGATTAAGTCAATATAACTAATAAGAATTTACTCATAACTGACATGGAAATAATAAAAATTGTAAAAAATATCCAGTACATAAAAGTTACAGCTTTATTTCTTTTCCTTCTAAGAATTACAAATTCTCTATCATCTAAATTTGAAACATCTCTTTTTCCCTTTACGGGATAATCATAACTCCATCTCCAAACTGAGTTTCCAAGTCTTTCGTCTAACTTATTGAAGTATCTAATCCAAGCTGTAGACCATAGAAAAATAAAACCTAAAACAATCAGAAGTAAAATTTCTGTTAACATTTAGTATTAATTAATTTTTCCATAATTAATAACGCCTGCAGAATACGCTGCGACAGATGCCAAATTTAAAATTTCAGATGTTGAAGATCTAAGTGGAACGATTTCAATTGCTCTTCCAAGACCAATCAAGAGGGGACCAATAACTTTAGCGCCACCTAATGTTTTCATCATTTTATAAGCTATTGCGGCACTATGTTGCCCCGGCATTACTAGAACATTTGCGTTTCCAACTATTTCTGAGAATGGATATAGATCTTTATACTCGTCACTTAAGGCAACATCAGGTTGCATGTCACCGTCAAATTTAAAATCAACTTTCATTGATTTTAAAATATCAACAGCATCTCTTATATGTTTGGTCCTACTAGTAATTGGTTGTCCAAATGTCGAGTGAGATAAAAAAGCAATTTTTGGATCAAATCCAAATAATCTTACAACTCTAGCAGCAGAAGTTGCAATTTCTGCCATTTGTTTTGAAGTAGGATATTCATGAACAGTAGTGTCTGCAATAAAAACAGTTTTACCTTTGTTTACAATCATATTAAGGCCATACATAATCTCACCTGGTCTAGCATCTACTACTTTGATAACTTTTTTAAGAGAAGATGAATATTTTCTGGTATTTCCTGTAACCATTGCATCAGCATCTCCACATTCGACCATGCATGATGCCCACATTATTCTGTCATTTCTTATTAATTTATCACAATCTCTTTCGAGCAGACCTTCTTTTCTATGAAGTTTTTTAAATAAAAATTTTACATATTTTTCCCTCAAAATTTTATTTTTAGAATTTACAATATCTATATTTAAATTTTCGCTATAACCTATTTCCTTTAATTTTTTTTTTATTATCTCTTCTTTAGCTACAATTATTGGAACTCCTAATCCACCATTTTTAAAGGCTATTGCAGCTTTTAATGTTTCTTCATCTTCACCATCAGCAAAAACAACTCTTTTCTGATTTTTTTTAATTTGATTATTTATACCTTGCATAATCGTTACAGATGGATCTAGTCTTTGTTTAAGTTGTTCTGAGTACGTATCAAAGTCTTCAATTTTTTTTCTTGCTACACCACTCTTAATTGCTGCTTTAGCTACAGCAACGGGGATCACACTTATTAATCTTGGATCAAAAGTTGATGGAATAATATAGTCTTTACCATAAGTAGGCCTGTCCCCACCCATAGCAGCAACAACCTCATCAGGAACCCTTTCTCTTGCAAGTGAAGCTATCGCATTTGCGGCAGCTATTTTCATTTCTTCATTAATAGTTTTAGCTCTAACATCTAGCGCACCCCTAAATATATAGGGAAAACCAATTAGATTATTAACCTGATTAGGATAATCGGATCTTCCAGTTGCTATGATTGCATCTTTTCTTACTTCCTCAACTTCTTCAGGAGTTATTTCAGGGTCAGGATTTGCACAAGCAAAAATTATTGGATTTTTCGCCATCTTCTTCACCATTTTTTTAGATAAAATACTTTTTGATGATAAACCTAAAAAAATATCTGCCCCTTCAATTACTTGTTCTAATTTTCTTTTTTTTGTATCTATCGCATGAACAATTTTCCATTGGTTTAGATTATCTCTGCCTTTGTATAAAACTCCTTTACTGTCTAACATGACTATATTTTTTGTAGGAACACCGGTTTTTTTTAGTAAATTTGTACAAGCAATAGCTGATGCACCTGCACCATTCACTACTACTTTAATTTTCTTTATAGATTTTTTTGAAATATCGAGAGCGTTAATAAGTGCTGCTGTCGTTATTATTGCAGTTCCATGTTGGTCATCATGAAATACAGGTATATCTAAAATTTTTTTTAACTCTTCTTCAATAATAAAACAATCTGGTGCTGCAATATCTTCTAGATTTATTCCGCCAAAGCTACCAGCAATACTTTTAATACTTTTTATAATTTCATCAGGATCTGAAGAGTCTATTTCTATATCTATTGAATTAATGTCTGCAAAGCGTTTAAATAAAACAGCCTTTCCTTCCATAACAGGTTTTGAAGCTAGAGCTCCAAGGTTACCCATTCCCAAAACTGCCGAGCCATTACTTATGACAGCTACTAAATTACCTTTACTAGTATAATCATACGCAGCCTCTGGATTTTTAGATATTGCTTTAACTGGTGCCGCCACCCCAGGAGAATATGCTAAAGCCAAATCTCTTTTAGTAATCATAGGCTTAGATGATATTATCTCAATCTTGCCTGATTTTTTATTATGATGAAAATCTAGTGCTTCTTTATCTGAATAATGCTCAATCTTTTTTTTTTTCATATTTTATTAAATAGATATAAAATTAGAACTAATTTATAAGACTAATATGATTTATGAATCTGATTAAGTCAACAAGCACGTTCAGTTTCTTTGTTATAATAAGCAGAGTTCTTGGATATTTAAGAGATTTATTAATTGCAATTTATCTTGGTTCAGGACCAGTTGCAGATGCCTTTTTTGTTGCTTTTAGAATACCAAATACATTTCGAAGGCTTTTTTCAGAAGGTTCTTTTAATTCTGCATTTGTTCCAAGTTATATATCTGAACTTAACAGTAGAAAAAAAAAAGCTCAAAAATTCTCTGAAAATGTTTTTAACTTTTTATCATTAGGACTTTTATTTTTAATATTAGTTATAGAAATTATTATGCCTTGGTTCATTTTATTAATTGCTCCAGGATTTATTCAAGATTCTGAAAAACTTGAATTAACTATTTATTTGGCAAGAATTACATTTCCCTTTCTTTTATTTGTTAGCTTATCATCCTTTTTTGGCGCAATTTTAAATTCTCATAACAGATTTGCAGTTGCTTCCGCCGCACCAATTATCTTAAATATTTTTTTAATAATTACTTTATTTTTTTCTAAATATTTAAATGATAATTTAGTTATTTATCTATCATATGCAGTAACCTTATCAGGTTTAGTTCAATTAATATTTCTTATATTTTTCACTCGTAAAATATATTTTCCAACGTTCATATTTAAGTTTAATTTTGATAAAAAATTAAAATTTTTTTTTAAAAAACTGCTACCAAGTATTTTTTCATCCGGGGTAACGCAAATTAATGTTTTAGTAGGGACAATTATTGCAACGTTCCAGTCTAGCGCTGTTTCATATCTTTACTACGCAGACAGAATATATCAAATTAATTTAGCAATAGCTGGTATAGCAATAGGAACAGTTCTTTTACCAAATTTAAGTAAATACGTTGAACTTAATAATTTGAAAAAAATAAAATTTGTTCAAAATAAATCACTAGAATTAAGTTTATTTTTAAGTTTGCCTGCAACATTAGCTCTTTTAATTTCTTCAAAGGAAATTACATCTGCTCTTTTTGGCTATGGTTCATTTGATTTGATAAGTGTAGAAAATTCTTCAAAAGCTTTATATTTCTTTGCGTTTGGCCTTCCTGCGTTTGCACTAATTAAAGTATTTTCTAGTTATATGTTTGCGAGACATAATACAAAAACTCCTTTTATATTTTCGATGTATTCGGTTGCCATAAATATCGCAATAAGTTTATATTTTTTTAATGATATAGGTTTTATAATTATACCAATTGCTACTACCATTTCATCTTGGTTTAACGCTTTAGTTTTATTTGTTTACTTAATAAATAAGAATTATTTTGAATTTGATGTAAATTTTAATAAATCATTTTTAAAAATTTTATTAAACTCATCAATTTCAGTATTTATTTTTTATAAATTAATCATTTATTTTGGAGATTTCCTTATTTATGAAAGTCATTATAAGTTAGCAACAATTATATTACTAGTGGTTGTAACAGTTGGCATCTATATGATGTTATCTATAATTACTAAAGCTTTTAAAATATCAGATATTAAATTAAAGTATTAACAACTATGTCTAAAAAAATTTTTTCTGGAGTTCAGCCAACTGGAAATTTGCACTTAGGAAATTATTTAGGTGCAATCAAAAATTTTGTAAATTTACAAATTGATAATGAAAATGAATGTATATATTGCGTTGTTGATTTACACGCTATTACAGTTAAGCAAGAACCCAATTTATTAAAAAAAAATATTAGAGAGACAACGGCCACCTTTTTGGCTAGTGGTATTGATCCAAAGAAAAGTATTATTTTTAAACAATCAATGGTTCCGTCTCATTCAGAAGGTGCTTGGTTGCTTGGGTGTATTGCTAGAATGGGATGGCTTAACAGAATGACACAATTTAAAGAAAAGGCTGGAAAAGATAAAGAGAAAGCAAGCGTGGGTCTTTATATATATCCAGTTCTAATGGCAGCAGATATTTTGTTATATGATGCAACACATGTGCCAGTAGGAGAAGACCAAAAACAACATTTGGAACTTACAAGAAATATTGCACAAAAATTTAATACTGATTTTAATTGCTCAAATTTTTTCACTGTGCCAGATCCACTAATCCAAAAAAATTTTTCTCGAATAATGAGCTTAAAAGATGGGATAAAAAAAATGAGCAAATCAGATCCATCTGATCTAAGTAGAATAAATATGACCGACAATAAGGATCAAATTATTAATAAAATAAGAAAAGCTAAAACAGATAGCGGAGAATTACCAGATGATGACAAATGGTTTCAAAAAAGACCAGAATTAAAAAACTTGTTTGACATATTCTCAAGTTTAAAAAATCAAAACCTAGATTCTACTATTAATGAATTTGCAGGAAAAAACTTTTCTGAATTCAAGGAGAAATTGGCAGAAGTTGTAGTTGAAAAAATTTTTCCAATTTCAATAGAAATTAATAAACTTTTAAAAGATCCGGGATATATTGACAATATTTTAGTAGAAGGTTCTGCAAAAGCAGAAAAGATCTCGAAAAAAAAAGTTCAAGAAATCAAAAAAATAGTAGGTTTTTAAAAAAATACTTCAATTTACCGAAATTATAACTATATATATAGAATGTTTGTTCAAACACAAAATACACCCAATCCTAACTCATTAAAATTTTTACCAGGAAGACCAGTTTCAAATGGTGGGTCAATACAATTATCTAAAAATGACAGCACTAAAAGTAAACTTTTGAGAGATATCTTATCAATAGATGGTGTAGACAATATTTTTTTAGGTAATGATTTTATCTCAATAAATAAAGTTGAAAATGTTGATTGGGAAGATATTAAACATATAGTTATCTCCTTAATCAATGAATTTTATGAAGACGGAAATAATCTTATAATTGATCAAAACTTTAGTAATAATAATAATAATTATGTGGAGATAGAGAAAAAAATTATTCATGTTTTAGAAACTAAAGTTAAGCCAGCGGTAGCTAGAGATGGCGGCGATATTAAGTTCGTAGAGTTTAAAGATGGTATAGTTAAAGTTAAGCTTCAAGGAAGCTGTTCTGGATGTCCAAGCTCAACAATTACTTTGAAACAAGGTGTTCAAAATCTTCTAAAGCACTATATACCTGATGTAAAACAAGTAGAAGCAGTGACAAGTGAAAATTAAAATATGTTAAAGATAAAAACAAAAAAAATAAATTTAAATAAATTAAAAAAAATTCTTCGAGAGAAAGGTTTTACTATAAAAAAAAAAAATTTTCTTTTAAGTAGTGACATAAAAAGTTTTTATTACACTACTATTTTTAGCTTTGGGTTAATTTTAATATTTACTTTGATTCCTCTTTCTATCAATATTAAAGAGGACATAAACGTAAGTAAATCGACTGTAGAAAATAATTCGAATTTAAATTTTCAAAAAACTTTAGAGGGTAAATCAATAAATAGAGAGAATGTTGATGAAGGACTCGACCTCAAAAACTTGTTTGAAGATATTTTTTCAATAGAGGAGGTACCAACTGATACAGTAAGACTTAGTGCAGCAACAATAAAACAACTTTTTAAAGATACTAATTATAATCTTGATATTGTAAGAAAAACAAAAATTGTGAAACCAATAAGGTTGTCGCTTCTTCCTATTGAAATAAAAAAAATTGAAAATACCAAAAAAAAAAAGAATTTATTTAT
>MDTB01106679.1_pt1 | contig 19753 bp, 23 predicted proteins | sample 811161 | NCBI WGS metagenome assembly MDTB01 (sample SAMN05326650, study PRJNA326480) | marine metagenome | isolation source: seawater | place: Mediterranean Sea | collected 2009 | reverse complement strand
TGGTGGACCACTACGCATGGTCACTCTCACCCAGCTCTTAATGCAGCACTACAAAACCAAGTAAATAAACTTGATCATGTAATGTTTGCAGGCTTTTCTCATCCAAGCGCTATTGACTTAGCTGAAAAACTATTGAACTTGCTTCCCCCGAATTTGACCAAAGTTTTTTTCTCAGATAACGGATCGACAGCAGTCGAAGTATCATTAAAATTAGCCTATCAATTTTGGAAGAATGCTGGAGAAATAAGGAGAAATAAATTTATTGCTTTTGATGGCGCATATCATGGTGATACTTTTGGGGCTATGGCGGTTGGGAAAGGCTGTGGCTTCTTTAAAATTTATGATGAGCTGTTATTCTCAGTCATTACGACTCCTTTTCCTGAAACTTGGGAAGATGATGAACTAATTGAGGAAAAAGAAAACTATGCGCTTACATGTTTTAAAAAAATTATAAAAGAACATAGTGACGAAGTTGCTGCAGTCATTATAGAACCACTAATCCAGGGTGCAGCTGGTATGAGATTTTGCAGGCCTGGCTTTTTAAAAAAGATTTTTAGCATAGCAAAGGAAAATAAATTACTTGTTATATTTGATGAAGTTGCCGTAGGGTTTGGTCGGACCGGAGATATGTTTGTTTGTAATTCAGTAGGCTGTAGACCAGACTTATTATGTATATCAAAAGGTTTAACTGCCGGATATCTTCCCTTATCTGCAACTATATGCTCCGAGAAAATCTATGATTGTTTCTTTTCAAAAACAGTTGATAAGACTTTTTTGCATGGCCATACTTTTACGGCTAATCCTCTGGCATGTGCAGTTGCGACTGAATCCTTAGATTTGTTTGAACGTGAAAAGACATTCGATAAAATTAAAAATATTGAGAAAAGACATAGAGCTTTTATAAAAAAAATTAAGGGACTTGATAATGTAAAAAAAACGAGAGTTTTGGGATCTGTACTTGCATTTAATTTAAAAGATGGCTTGGAGGAATACAAAGAATTGAAAGGAGAAAAACTCAGGAAAATATTCTCAAAATTAAATCTAAATATAAGGCCGATTGGATCCTCCGTTTATGTTTTACCACCGTATTGCATAAGTTCTGATCAACTAAACAAAGCTTACGACGGAATAATTCAGGGCTTAGAAAAAATATAGATAATTCTCAATTTATCACTCCATATACAATATGCCATGTCATTGTCTTTGGAGCTTCAGTGTTGAAAACCTTAAGAATTTGTCTACAGTTCTTTACGCTTATCCTTGACTGATTGACTCCCGACAAACCAGTACCGGTGTCTTTCAGAGATTTAAAAAATCTAATTAAGTTTACCTGCTCGCACGGGAAGAATTCCTCTTTTAATTTCCCAGGAATTTTGTAAACTGGAAAAATACTATTCGACAATTTTAACTCTAGCAAAATTTTCTGCCATTCTATAAAATTTTTCTCGCCAATCGTTGAATAAAATATAGGCCCCAAGTGCTTCAAATTTTTAATAGTAACTAAAGGATTTTCAAACCAATGTAAAACCATTGAGGTGACAATTAAATCGTATTTACAGGCCTTGAAAAATAAATTGCTAGACTTTATTTTTTCACCGTCTATTTCAAAAAAACGGGTATTTTTAGTATAGAATTTCTTTTTACAATAATCGACCATAGTGGGACATAAATCAGTTATATCAAATTGACCTTTTGGATATTTTTTAAAAAGTTTCTCTGTTAAGAATCCTGTACCGCAGCCAATCTCTAAAACTTTAGGTTGTTCTATCTCAGGTAGAATAGCAACAAGACTGTGCGCAATATTCATCTGTATTTCTGCATTAATATTATACTTTTCAAGACCAAGCCTAAAACTCTTTTTTAAGTTTTCTTTATAACTCATTATCAATTAGAAAATTTTTTATTAAGCTTTCACATTCATCAACTTTGGAAACGGGAGTGACATGCCCACCATCTCTTAGCACATGTAAATTATGATTTTTCCAAATTTTTTTCGCTATCCCTTGTGGCATGATTCTATCATCTCTAGATGTAATGGCTAATACTGGGCATTTCAACTTTGATAATTCTTTAGAAGCATCTCCAAATTGCAAGTATTCCAAGCCATCAACTAAAGCTTCAGTATCAAAAGTTATCGTTGGTGTAACATTAAAACCGGTATGTTTATAAAAAAGTTTCATTTGGGTTGCGGTATTCTTCAATAAAATTCTTTTCATCTTTTGAATTTTATTGATTCCAAAAAATGATTGATAGCCAATGAAACCACTAATGGAAATCAAAGCTCTGGGATTTGATACGTTCTTTAGCAGCCATAATACACCCAAAGAATGTCCAATGCATATAGCTTTTTTTTCGTTTAAGTTGTCAAGCGTCACTACTTTATTACCAGTGTAGCCAAAATCTACCATTAGAACGTCGTAGCGGTTTGAAAATTTTTCAGATAATTTTTGCCAAAATGTTTGATCAAATCCCCAACCATGGGCGAAGATTAACTGATACACCTTAACGACTCCTAAATTTCTTCAGATTTGTCACCAAAATATCTATATCTTGAAGTGTATGCCATGCGCAAATGCTGAACCTTATACAAATTTTATTTTTGGTTACTGTGGGCGGAAGAATAGCTTTTGCCCATAATCCATTTTCTTTTAGGAATTCTGCGCATTCAATTGCACTTTTTTCATTGGGAAATCTAACTGGAATTATGTGAGTATTTGCATTACCGAAACTATACATTTCACGATCCAGATTAGATCTAAAGTAAGTAGATACTGCTTTTATATGTTCTCGCTGCTCTTGCATATTCGGAACCAAATCAAGAGCTCCATCAATTGATCCTAATATTGAGGGTGGCAATGCAGTTGTATAAATAAAGCCGGGACATCTATTAATTAAATAGTTTTTTATTTCCTGACTACACGCTACATAAGACCCAAAAGAGCCCATGGCTTTTCCGAAGGTACCGATTGTTAAATCCGCCCCTGAACCTAAGCCAGATCCTTTAGGGCCATAAACACCACTTGCGTGAGCCTCATCTACAATTAAAAAAGCCTTGTACTCATCCCTAAGGGCCAGTAACTTTTTGAATTCGGCTGATTGACCACTCATACTATAAACACTCTCTACTAAAATAAATTTAGGTTGATCAGAATGCTGAAAACGCGATAATTTAGATTCCAATGATTTTAAATCATTGTGAAGAAATCTTATCTGTTGGATATCCTTAACAGAACACCCTAGCTGCATACTCGAATGGATCAATTTATCAGAGAAAACTACAGGTCTAAATTTAAAGATAGCAGGATCGAATAATGTTGATAAAACCGTCACATTTGCCTGATAACCAGTGTTCATTATTAACGCGGATTGTGCTCCTTTCCACGAAGCAACCTTCATTTCTAGCTTCTCTAACTCTTCAAAGTTTCCGGTTATCAATCTCGACGAGCCCAAACCAGTGCCAAAATTTTCAAGCCAACTTTTAGCTCTTTGGATCATATAAGCGTTTCTTCTTAATCCAAGATAATCGTTACTCGAAAAATTGATAAAATCCCGACCAGAATGGCTAAGCTCTTTAGTATTTTTAAGACTTAGTTTCGCGAGAGACCTGTAAATTTTTTCTTTTTTTAACTTATCTACTTCTTGCGAATAAACATTATGTAAATTTTGCATTATGATTAAAGACTATCATTCAAACTACACGAGTTACAATAAGTGTCATTAAAGTAATAAACCCTTATGCATAATAAATCCGTAGCTTCTTCCGAAAACCAAATGTCCGCCCCTCCGCTGAGGTACGACTGGTCAACAGGTGAGATTTTGAAAATTTATGAACTCCCACTATTAGATTTATTATATAAAGCTCACACTGTTCATAAAAAATGTAATAACAATTCCAAAATGCAACTTGCCAGTCTTCTCAACATAAAAACGGGAAGTTGTCCGGAAGATTGTAAATACTGTTCCCAATCTGCACACTATGCAAAGACAACGAATTTAAAAAGTGAAAAACTTATGGAATTAGATAGTGTCATCAAACAAGCGAGAATTGCAAAAAGTAAAGGTGCAGCAAGGTTTTGCATTGGTGCCGCTTGGAGAAATATTCCCGATGACAAATCTTTTCAGACAGTCTTGAAAATAGTCAAAGAGATTCGATCACTTAAAATGGAGGCGTGTGCTACTTTAGGTATGCTCAACGAAAGTCAAGCAAAAGACCTGGCAGAAGCGGGTTTAACAGCGTATAACCATAATTTAGATACTTCTCCTGAATTTTACGGGAAAATTATTTCTACTAGAAAATATGCAGATCGATTAAAAACTATCGAAAACGTTAGAAGTGCGGGTATTACAGTTTGCTCAGGAGGAATTATCGGCCTCGGGGAGACAAAGATTGACAGAATAGGGCTGATTAAATCTTTAGCAAAATTAAAGCCCCATCCCGAAAGTATTCCCATAAATACACTAGTTCCTATAAAAGGAACCCCCTTAGAACAAAATAAACCCGTAAGACCTATCGACTTAGTAAGGCTTATCGCTACAACAAGAATAGTAATGCCAAAGTCTCGAATTAGACTATCAGCGGGGCGATCAAATTTATCTGAGGAAGCCCAGGTCATGTGTTTCTTTGCTGGAGCAAATTCCATATTTTACGGAGAGAAACTGTTAACCACAGAAAACAATATTGAAGATGAAGATTTAAAATTATTAGAAGACATAGGAATAGAGCATGAATAAAAGCACAGAACCGTAACCAGTTGTGTTAAATAAGATCTAATACTTTCTTTTCCAATTGTTCATATCCGCCAATCGAAACACCATCCACGATAACTTGTGGGAAAGTTTTAGCTCCGGGAAGTAGAATAGAAAAGTCCTCTCTTGTGAAGTCTTCTCCAAGTTTTTTCAGCTCATATTCAATGTTATGTTTCTCAAGCAAATCGACCGCGAGAGTGCAGAAAGGGCAGCCACTTCTCCAGTAAACTATAATATTCTTCTTCCCTGTGCTATTTTTCACTCTGATGATCCTCCACACACCAATTTATTAGTCCGCACTCATTTTTCTTCAAATACATATTGGTTTTGGAAAATGGTTTAGACCCAAAAAAACCTCGATTAGCAGAATACGGTGAGGGGTGAGCGCTACTTAAAACCAAATGTTTTTCATGATTTAGAAATGCTCCTTTTTCCTGAGCCTTCTTCCCCCAAAGTATGAATACTAAATTATTTCTTTGTGCACTGAGATTCGACAGGATTTTATCGGTAAAAGTCTCCCAACCTTTAGCAGCATGAGAACCTGCTTTTCCCCTCTCAACAGTTAAAATTGAGTTGAGAAGTAAAACTCCTTGATTACTCCACTTTTCCAAGTTGCCATGCTTTGGTTTTTTTATACCTAAATCATTCTGAAGCTCTGTGAAAATATTCTGGAGAGAAGGAGGTATCTTAATTCCCGTTTCAACTGAAAAGCTTAATCCATGAGCCTGACCTGGGCCATGGTAAGGATCTTGCCCAAGAATGATAACCTTAACATCTTTAAACCTTACCAAATCAAGCGCCCGAAAAATCAAAGGTCCAGGAGGATATATTATTTTTTTTTTTTCTTCTTTTAAATATTTCCTCAAAGAAATCATATAGTCTTTCCTAAACTCATCGCTTAGTATTTCTTTCCAACTCTCTTCTAAAGTTATTTTCGACATTTTGAAATTAATTAATTAAGGTCTTCAATTAAATGTGTTGGTAGAAGAGTTGCATAAACCTACTTAAGTTTCTGCTTAAGATAATTTATCATTCCTCTCTCCAATTTAAAATCTAATCGTTCTTTAAATCTTTTGAGTAATTCCTGAAAAAACACTTTATTATAACTGTGCTCTTGACTAAGCTTTTGTAAAATTTCGTTACAAGTCTTTTCGTCAATCAAGTTTCTAGAATAAAGTTTTAACAACTGTTGCTTAATTTCTTCGGGTGTAACTGGGTCGCTCATTGAATTTTCAAATTTAGTTTTTTATAAGTCACTACTCAAATCTAATTGTTTAAAGGGAAGCGATTTTTTGTTATTTGTTGTTTGGATACTCTCTAACAAAATTAAAAAAAGCATTAAGATTAGTATTCAAATATGTACGACAATACCGTTTCTTTCCGCTTTATCTTATCAAAAAATGTTAAATCTCGCTAAACAAAGATTTTGCTTCTGCATCAATTTTTACTGAAGTTCAGCTCTCTCAACCATAATAAGATAATTCCAAAAATCAAGAGTACTGCACTGAAAAGTAATGAAATAAAATAAGTTCCAAAGACTTCAGCTAATGTACCGGCTATCGAGGGTCCTATCACTAATGCAATTGCAAAAGCAACTGTTAATCTTGCCATTTCTTGTCCCGGATTATGTGGGGCTGTGCGTCCTGCTAAAGTCATCGTTAAACTTACGATGCCAAGATTGCTAATTCCAAATAAAAAAGCTGCCAACAGTAAAATACTAAGGTTAGAATCAAAAATATTCAGAAGTAGAGATATTGAGTGCAAGAACATAGCAAACGAAAGTGTTTTTAACATTCCATATTTTGCCTCTATAAAATCCCAAATTACCACACTTGGAATACTTGATAGGCCAACCAACAGCCAGACTAAATTACCGAACATGTTAATTTCTGGATTTAATTTGACTATCGCTACTGTAAAAGTTGCACTTATAACAAACGCAAAACCGGCAAAAAAATACATTGCTAAAAGTTTATATATCCCATCAGATCTTACAGGCGACTTATTTCTGTTGGGCCGGTCGCCTTTATAGCCTTTCTGCTTGACTCTGAAAGTTTTTTCTGGGGCCTTAAATTTTGGCCTTAATGTCCAAGCTGGTAAAAAACAAAAGGTAGCAATTAGTCCATATGCAAACCATTGTTGGGACCAAGTAAAGTTTAATGACTTAAAAAGAATTGAACATAAAGCGGTAATAACAATTCCAATACCAACACCGACGAAATACTTACCCATTTGAGGTTTTTCGTCCGTATTTTCGGTTATCCACTGCATTACCAAGCCGGCACCAATAATAATACCCGCAGCACCACAAAAACCAGCAATAAATCTAGCAATACTCCACAATAAGAAATTCTCAGCTAAAGACATAATAAAAGTACTCACTACTGACAAAAAAAGACCTGAAAAATAAAAAAATTCTCTAGATTTTAAACTCTGAGTTTTCAGTGTTGTTAAGACTCCCAGCAGATAACCAAGATAATGAATTGTCGCTAGCCAGCCCCCAGAGGCAGTACCAAGATACGTTTCTTCTTGCATTAAAGGTAGTAGTGGAGTGTAAGCAAAACGCGATAGACCTAATGTCAGTACTAAAGCAAAAACCCCTCCGATTAGAACTTTTGTTTGAGGTAGAAAGAAGTTAGTTAACATTTCCTCATATTTAATTAAATTTCTAGCCGATAAAAATTAATAGTTTAGTTTGTTTTCGTGGGTGATGTGAGCTTTTTGCAATTTAGTTTTTTTTAGGACTGTAAGTATTTTTTAGTTTTGGTTTGCAAAAAACTTTTTAAAATCAAGATGTAGTATGTGTTATATTTACGTTTGATTTTGACGGAGTTACGACATGGGAAAACATTCAATATTGAAATCAAAAAAGTCCAATTCGAGTAAGGAAAAACAATTTTTCTTTGGGAGATTTTTCAACTATTCAATCAACTTAAATATGCGGGCGCTTGTTTTTTTATTTGTTGGATTTTCTTTAATCTCTCCTGCTTACAGTACAAGTTGGGTAGAGGTTGAAGTGGGTGATGATTCTGGAGATACCTTTCTCTGGCCATATTTCTATTCAGCCTCGAGATTTATTGACGTTGAAAGCATCGTAAAACATGGGGATTTTGTTACCTATCGAGAATTGATAAATTCTCAAAAGGCAATATCAAAGAATGTACTATCTCTTGTGGTGGAAAAAAAAAGTTGGTGTGATAGCGAAAAGGTATTGTGGCAACATTTTTCTATTTATGGGTCTGCCATGGGACAAGGAAAGCCAATAATGAGACTTAATCCCAACGAAATTCAGAAACTTAAATTAGGAAGCGCTGGTTTCCTTTCAGATGCATTTGTTTGTAATTTCAAGGATTTTGATTAGTCAGATTTTGATTATTTGATTATATGAACTCGTGTAGATTCTTAAGTAAAACCCCAGAAATTTGAAGTTAAGTGTTTAACTGTTTATAGTTGCATGCAAATTTCATGGTTATGTACTCCACGGTATTTGGTCTAGGAAACAGAGTTCTTCTTGATTTCCTCTTTTTGATAACTTTACCTTTCCCCATGCGCTGACTGTAATAAGTAGAGCCTAACCACGTAAGTTTTTCAGCCACACAGTCAACCGTAAATTCGCTAACCGATGAATTGACTCCAATTGGGCTTGGATTTAGGTAATCAAATAACCTCCAATAATAGACAACATTATTACGCTTTTGTATGCTATCAACATCGACGTAAGAATCTCCCATTGAATTTTCATTAAACTTTTTCCACGTTACTGCTAATCCTTCAATAGAAAATAAGAGGCAAATAGAAAATATTATAGATTTCATTCTTTTATTTTACTCAATAGCGAAAACAAAACAATGGTTTGCTATCCACAAAGGTTAAAGTTGGATTACAAACCTTAAATTCTCTTCTCTTACGGATCCTAAGTATCTATTTTTTAATGTTTTTATACAAAGTTTCTTTTTAAACGCGTTATTTTACTAATTTTGCGAATTTTTTACTGAAATATCTTGAGGCAACCAAAGAGAACGTTATTTTGCTAACGAGACCTCAAGGGGGAAATTGCTGTTTTTAAGAACTAATTCATGAAATGAAGCTATATAATCAGTAAGGTTTAAGGGTAAATACTGATATAAACTTTAGAGGTTTCAAGCAGAAAATACTCTTATGAAAAATATTTATGCATCAGTAGTAATTACTCTTTGTTTCAATTTACCTGTTCACGCGGTCGATCTAACTTTGTGTGAGAGTTGTCACAATTCTAAGCAAGATGTTAACCCAATTATCAGTGGCCAACACTCCAAATATATCGAAAAGCAGCTTTACGATCTCAAAAAAGACCTCAGAGTGCATGCGCAGATGCAGGGTATAGCAAAAACACTGGATGATGAACAAATTAAGGCAATTTCTAAAGCATTTGCTAGTAAAAAGTGGGCAAATGTCGATCGTGAATCTAGTCAAGATGTGAAAGACAAGGGTAAGAGGTTGGTGAGAGTCGGAAACTGTACACGATGTCATGGATCGGAATTGGAGGGTACATATAACATCCCCCGGCTGGCTGGTCAGAATCCAGAGTATTTGAAAACTACGCTAATTCAATACAAAAAAAAGGAAAGAAGCAACTTTCCCCCAATGAGTTCAATGCTTAGCAGATATTCCGAAGAGGATATTGGTATTATGTCAGAATATATAGCAAGTCTTAATTACCAAGAGTGAAGTAAGCTTTCGGTTTGAATTTTTGCTTAATGAATTTTAGCCAATCTCTAGGAAAGTTTTTAATATGCCCTTGATATTAATATTTTCGTTTCCTTTCATCGTTGAACATCATATTCGATTTGCCTCTTAACTATGCCCTTTCACTTGTGCCTGTGAAGGGCCCCAAAAGAACGACCTTAATTCTCAAAAGGATAGGTTTAGAATTTATAGCTTAAACCAACAAACGCGGCTCTTGGAGCTCCAGGAGCAACAAATCGACTTAATGTTGGCCCCTGTTCCGCGTCTACAAATTCTCCAGCACTTGTAAACACGGATTCCGCCATTGCACCGTAGGTTTCATACCTTTCATCGAAAAGATTAGTTACCTTCGCAAAGAGACGTAAGCTTCTAGACTTTTCATAGCGTAACCTCAAATTCACAAGCTGATACCCGTTTACACTTGCATCTCTCGCAATAACGTCATCGTCCCCACCAATTAACCCATCTTCGTTTCCCTGAGTCACTAAATCGGACGTAGCAATAAATGTAACGCCAATTTTAAGAGCGTCCTGCGGTGTCCAATCAACTAAAAGACGAAATACATTTTCTGGAATTCCAGGAATTCGCATTCCTGGTCGCGCCTGAACCGAGCGTTCTCCAAACAACAGGCCGTTTTCCTCATATGTGGCCTCTAAATAACTATAGCTGCCCGTAATTCTAATACGATCGAAATCCTGGATAATTTGCATATCTACACCCTGATTTCTGGTTTTACCAAAATTAGTGAAAAATCCTTCTCTAGAGTTAACATCAGTTGACACAAAAATTATATCGTCCCTATTATCGGTTTTATAAAGACTGATGATTCCAAAGCCTTGACCAATGCGGCCGCGGGCGCCAACTTCATAAGTTCTCGAGATTACCTGTTCAAGATAAGGATCAGCTTGTAAACCAGTAGGAAGTAAACATGGATTATTCCTGTCCGCACACCCGAGCTCAATAACCGTGGGTACTCGATTACCTTGAGAGGCATTTGCAAAAAGATTTAGACCATGATCCAACTTTGCTGAAATACCGAGCGCAGGATTAACTTTTGAATAATTAAAACTTTCTTTTGGTTGAGCTACTAGCTCCTCAGTCACCTCGTCAGGAGTAGATAGAGTGTTTTCAACCTTTGAGTGATTGTATCTAAGTGACCCAGTTATAAAAATTCCACTTAATACTTCAGCAGTATCTGATGCAAATATTGAGTAAGTTTTTGACTTGCCACTTACCTTTGCCGAGTCCTCTGTTTCCGATTCAGCATCACAAATTACTTTTCTAATACTGTTCACTTCGCAATCTTCAGTTTCAGTCGCATTATAGGACACGCTGCTCTGATCAAAAGTAACACCAGTTGTAATCTGATGATTGTTTAAAATTTTTGAGAAATTTAATCCAAGCCCACTACTATTTTGGCGAGTTTTAGAATTATTGAATTCACCTTCAAACTCCCATTCATTTTCATCCGACTCGAATTCGGCCTCAACGTCACCACCCAATCGTTTTTGACGACCATAACGATGATACGCTAACGCATTTAATTGAGTATCGTCGTCAAGGTAATTTTGATAATTAACGCCTATTAACCCAGCTTCATTTTTAGTTTGATCAGGGTGAGAATATACAGCATCTCGTCTTGCTTCATAAAGTCCACCCCTCTGAATTTCGCCAACATCATCCTCCGTGCCATAATTGGTGCTCGGAAGAAGTCCATTGCCCAAAAGATCACTATCTCCAAAATAAGCCATAATTCCTACGCTCCCAAAACGGGTATTTTTATTAGCTTTTACGAATATATTAGAAATTTTTCCGTCCGAATAATCTCTCCAACCTGATTCATCAAAATGACTAGCAGATATAAAATAATCCCCATCAGATCCATCAGCAAATTTTCCAGCGACCGAAACGTCTAGTTTTTTTCTGCTAAAACTTCCAAAAGAAACACGAGCAGCTTTCCCAGGATGAGATAGGCCCGATTTGGTAGTAAGGGATAGAGCACCCCCCAGAGTATTTAATCCATACATAGGATTTGAACCTGGTATTAAAGATACATTATCTAATGCATACTCCGGAATCATATCCCAATTCACAACATCACCAAAGGGCTCATTTATTCTGATTCCATCAATATAAACCGAAAGGCCCTGAGCTGCCCCGAGTATCGAGGAAGCACGAAAGCCTCTAAAAGTGACATCTCCCTGATAGGGGCTCCCTTGTACCTCATTGGTAAATACTCCCGGTATATTTTGATTTAACATATCAGAAACACCTAAAGAGCTTTCATTGCCTAAATCACCAGACTGAAACGATCTCACCTCATATGGGAGCTTTTCTTTTTCTATTTCTAGACCAGGCAACAACGACGTACCAACTACTTCAATTTCAGAAAGTTCATCATTAGCGACAGCGTTACCCACCCATATCGCTAGTAAAAAAGTAAGAATAAGATTATAACTTTTCATGATCATTACCTAAATAAGTTTAGACTCGGATTATAACTACTCAGCCAGCGTAAATGCGGTGGCTGAAAAGCATCTTTGATGTCAGGCCGGTAAAATCCGCACTTAGATCAATTTAACCAATGATGGGGGGAGGAGAATCCGCGATCTTTATATGTGACCGCATATTAAAATTATCTGTCTTTTTAAGGTAATAGGTTTTTACAAAACCTGGAGAATAAATTTCCTTTTGTGAAATGCTCGGCGATGAAACTGTTAAATATGTTTCTTCTTGCTGTTCAGCCACTACCTTTTTTAATTCACAAAAGCCACGTTTCTCATCACAAATGACTTCCAGCGTGAGTTTAAACTTTTCACCATCGGGTCCAATCTTTTGTGACGTATTGGCTAGATCGTTGTGAATTAAAAGATCACCACCAACATAAGTAGAAACTAAACAAACGCTCAGTAAGCTGACTGCAAGTTTCAAACTAAATGTCGTAAATTTCATCTTTCCTCCCTACAACGCCCTGATTATACATATTCAAGTGCGAAAAGCCAATATTTGAAACCGCTCAAGGGTTCCCAATCTCAAACAGTTCAATTTCAGACTCTAAAAACAAACCAGTTTCAGCATCGATCTCGTATTCAACTTCAATGCCCACGTCTGATTCAAATACATCAAACTCATAAACAGGGCGCCCATCTTGCAGAGAAGTCTCATACTCTACGATCATACCCTTAGTTTTTTCTCTAAGAATGAACTTCGCTTTTTCTAATGAAATTAAGGCTCTTTCTGAAAATCTTTCATCTTTTAAGCCAACTTGTTCCTCAAAATCAGAAAGTTTCAAGGAATTTGGGTCACACTCAATTTCGACTACTCTACCATCTTCCTTTAATTTTATATCAAATTCATAAAATAACTCTAGCTTTGGTCCCGGTCTCTTAGTTCTTTCGGCCTCAACTGTGAGAATCCTCCCCGGATATTTATTTAGGACTTTCAATGCGCAGCCAGGAAACCCCTTGAGCTTCAATCGCGTAAAGTTGTCGGCAATTTGCGCAGATGAATTTAAACTAACCATTACCATCAGGAGCAGAGCGCCTAGTTTAATCATTTAAAACTCCGTGGTCAAATCTATTCTCATCTTTATGCAAAAAGTCTCTCAAAAATACCACGTTATTTTTCCTTTTTTGAAGCATCAGTTAGGCAGACTTAAGGAACATAAATAAACCTCTAATTATCGAAGGATAATGTCATCGATCAAAATTTATGTATTTACCTAACTTTGTTAAACTTTCTGTATAGACATCATATCCTCGACCTAACACTAACTCAAGTAGATTTATTGATATGAATATTTTTCTTTTTTATCTGCTATATAAATTATTAAAATGAACAAAGGTGTAGGTAAGTACCAGTTATATTTTCTTTTGGAAAAAAATTGATCTACGAAAACGATATTATTCCCATAATTTCATCTCTAAAGCGAAGTTTTCAAAGTGATCCATACCCCAGATTAAAGGTAAGGAGGTTATGGCTAAAAGAACTTGAAAGTCTTCTGACAAAGAACGAGGCTAAATTTATTGATGCAATTAATTCAGATTTTGGTAATAGATCCATGTTCGAAACTCTAAGTTGTGAAATATTGCCAACAATATCTGCAATTAAGCATGCGTATAAAAATTTACCACTATGGATGAAAGAGGAAAAAAGGCGTACTTCACCAATTTTTTGGTTTGGAAAGTCAAGTGTCTTATTCCAACCAATTGGACTGGTAGCGATCATAAGTCCTTGGAACTATCCTCTGCAACTAACACTAATTCCCTTAGTTAATGCACTGGCCGCAGGTAACCGAGTAATTTTAAAACCAAGTGAAAAAACAAAGCATTTTTCTGCTTTACTAAGAGATATATTTACTAAAGATTTTGATAATTCAGCAGCGAAAGTACTAACGGGAGATCGGAAAACTTCGAAAATTATAGTAAGCAATAAAGATATCGACCATATTTTTTTTACTGGCTCAACCATCGTAGGTAAGGAGATTGCAAAAACTGCAGCAATAAATCTTACGCCCGTTACTCTGGAGCTCGGGGGCAAGTCTCCAGCATATATTTCCAAAACTGCAAACTTGACCTCCGCTTTAAAAAGCATAGTTAAAGGTAAAATTATAAATGCAGGGCAGACCTGTATTGCTCCCGATTATTTGATAGTAAATAGCGTTCACGAAAAAAAGTTTTTAGAGAAATTCTTTTTTATTCTTGAGAAATTATATCCAAACATATTAGAAAACGATGATTATACATCTATTCTAAGTGAGAACAACTTATTACAATTAATAGGGCTGTTGAAGGACGCCAATAAGAAAGGAGGTAAAGTATTGGTGGGGATAAAAAATTCTATCGAGGATCTCGACTTTGACGAAAAAAAAGTAGACACTTTTAAGGCAACTTACACTAAGGGACTAAAATTATTGCCATCACTCATTTTGAGGCCGAATTTTGAAATGAAAGTGATGCAGACCGAAATTTTTGGACCTATACTACCAGTTTTTTTCGTTGAGTGTGATGATGAAGCAATCAGTCTCATAAATAGAAACGATAGGCCGTTGGCATTTTATTGGTTTGGAAAGGAGAAATATAGCAGAGAAAAATGGATGAAAAATATAGTTGTAGGAGGAGTTACACTAAATGACTGCTTACTTCACTGTGTCCAAAATGATTTACCATTTGGGGGAGTTTCTAAAAGTGGGCTAGGCGCTTATCATGGGGTTTGGGGTTTTGAGAACTTTTCTCATAGAAAAGCGATTTTCACACAATCAAGGTTTTCTGCTGTTTCATTGCTTAATCCCCCATACGACACTAAAAAGCTAAAATTATTTAACTTTTTAAAACTACTGCTTTAACGACGTTCTAGAAGCTTTGATTTTATAACTGAAGCTTATTTTTTTCACAATACAATTGAACCCAACTATTGGCAAGCTGCAGGTATGTTAGATTTTATGAAAAACCTATGAAAGCTGTATAAATTTATTCACAACAAAAATTTAATTATTTTTGCAAAAGATCTTCAACCCTCAAAAAATAAGAATAATTTTTAACGTAGCGAGATAGTCCATAAAATTACTAAGATAAAAACTTTCAATTATCATGGAAGGAGAATTTGGTAAGATGAAAGTCGAATCATATTCCCGTATGGTCATCCCTACCCAGTTTCTTTGAACCAAGTACATTAGTATATTTTAGTTGTTAGAAAAATAGTCGGGAACTTGATTATTTTTATTGTAATACTTTGGATACAAAAAAATTTATCAACACTTATCAATTAATTAATAATAGCGAAGAAACATAAAATACTCACATCTATAATTGAACTTGAATATTCTAAAATACTCAAAATAAAAATTAAATCAGAGGATTTCTAATATGAGCGTGTTTGAATTGATAGTATCAGTAATTTTATTAATAATGTTGATTGTAATAATTCTAATCGGTAGATGGGTAATGGTTATTATGATCAACAGTCGGTTAATTAATAGAAAGATAGAAGTTCACAATTTAATCGATTTGGAATTGAGATTTTTTAGATTCCTACACTTTAATGGTTATGAAAAAAAAGAGACTAGTAAATATTATTTGAGTAAAATACTTAAAAAGTTTAGAGAGTCTAATATTATCGATGATATGGAGAAAGAGAATTATAAAGAAATTTATGAGACGCTTCTAAAAAACCTAAAACCCTAAAAAGATACTTGGTTTGATGTATATTTACTTTGTGAGAGAATAGAAAGTTTTTGGTTGATACCCATGTGTCATTTATAAAAAAACCTAAAATTATTTCCACTCACATGTTTGCATAGTTGAGTTTTTTTTGTCCCTGCCCTACAAATAACAATTAATATTTTTTATCTACAAATTACACCAGTAAATTTTTTTACTTGCTGGTGTTTGAAACAAAAGTTATTTGGTGAGCTTTGCTTTTCTATTGTTCGTAATTACAAAGATTATTTATCAAGAAGAAATAAATTGTTTTTGGCCTTGGGTAAATAGTCTCGTTAGGAGATGTTTTAGAGTTAATTATTCCTTTTCCCATCGGTTGACTGTAAGTAGTTAAAGTTAGCCAAGTTTGATTTTCATCTGCACAATCAACTTTATATTTACTAATTGCTGAGGAGTTGCCCTCAAATGGTTCAATAAAATTCACTAAATCAGAATAATAAATAATTCCATTATGGTTTTCGATATTGTCAAAATCAACGTAGTAATTTCCCACTGCATTTTCAGCAACCTTTTTCCAATTCACTGCAAATCCATTAATTGAGAATAGGATGAGTAGAAAGAAGAGTGTGGTTTTCATTTCTCCATTTTACTTAATTGTTTAAATAAAACAAAAATAATTTTATATGAGAGTAAAAAGGTAAAGGCGTTTTCAATCAACATCAATCTGCTCTTCTTTTAACAAAATAAAATATATTCCACACCACCCATATACAAACCTCAGTGCTTTTCTTCCTTTACTGTCAATTATGATTTACTTTCTATTAACAAAAAACCTCTCAAGCTAAATTAAAAAAGATTTTCTATGTAATTCAGTGTTTTAGAATCAGTGTTAAGAAATTTGATATATTTTGTTTTTGATAAACTCTAACAAAAACGTAAACTCATCCTATAAAATTACTTTTTAATAAAATGTGATTGTGGAGAGTCAATTGTGAGAGTATTAGGTGAAATAAGATACGAATATGAACCTGATGTTAACGGTGATGATGAATATCCAATGTTAGATGAGATAGAAAAAAATCAAAAAGATTTTAATGATGATATGAGTAGTGACTATATTAAGAGTCGATTTGATGAATTAGGAGTTAAGGACGATACAAAGGTACGAATAATTCCTTCCATCAGTGGTGATGGTTCTGAGCTAAGTGATGAATCCATTTTTTCTCATTGTCATTATTCAATTAAAAGAATAGAGTTTATTAAAGAGGAAAACACAGTTTACCTACATTTTTGAGTAGATAGGTGTAATGAATATTTGAGTTTTTTACTTTTCTCAAGTATATCCCAATCCGTTACTTTGCATTTTTTAATGCAAATGTAAGACCCTGCATTAACTTAAAATCGTTTTTTGCGTATTTTGGTCGATTATTGTTTATTGCTTTTTCGTCTGAAGCGCACTATTTATAACAAATTTCGAAAAGTGAAGTAGAAATTGAATCTAATATGATAAATATTTTTATGTTAAATTCAATAATTTAGAGAAAAAGTGATAGCTTTTCTAATTATTTTCAGACATGAAGTTTCGAATTTTTTCTCTTAATTCGTCATTAACCACAAAATAATGTCCCTCTTCCTCATGTATAGAAGACCCACTTGCGTGAACCCTAAAGATATGGTCAGAAAATCTTTGAGGATTTTTAATTTCATAGTCCACACCATTTCTATCTGTGAGTATAAGTTTGTTCATAATTAATAGATATACTAACTTTTTTACAAGAAAAGTTAAACTTTTAAATTCAGTTAGCTAGTTTAGGTGTTAAGAATTGGTATCTTTTTTGACATTGTTAAACTTTAAATATAAAAAATATCAAACCATTCGAATTAATTAACAAAATAAAAAGATAAAATACTCAGACATATAATTGAATTGTAGAAGGTTAATATGAGTGATAATAAAAATGATACCGACGGGGATATATTAAAAAAACTTTTCTATTTATTTATATCTTTATTCGTGACAGTGGTATTAACGTTGGGAATTGCTTTTATCCTCTCGTTTCAATAAACGAAAATAAAATACTCAAATAGATAATTTGATTTGAGGTGGTTCTCATGAGTTGGTTCGAGAAGATTGTTATTGTATTATTAGCAGGAATATTGGAACTGTTGTTTTATTTAGAAACAAAAATTACATATACTACTTACCCATTACCATATTATTTATAAGTAGTTCGTTATGAGTGGATTTGAAAGGGGAGTGATTACATTATTAACTGCTATATTGTTGGTCATGATTTTTGAAGAAATATTGCTAAGAATTATTGTTAAGTTAACACCACATCAAATCATAAACCGACAAAAAAAGCTAAAACTTTTTCCACACCACTAAACAAAATAGTTTAGTGGTTTTTGAGTGTAACTTATTGATTTAAAACAATAATATGTAACTCTGCTATACATTGTGCGTAGTGTAATGATAAATCCTGTTCAAAATCAATAGGTTGGGGCAAAACCACTCAATTTTTTAGTTAATTTATTAGGAAATAAATCTAAAAAATCATTAAATTAATTTAAATACTTATGATTTAACATATCTTTTACAAAATATTATTCATATCATAAATAAAAATAATGAGTTTAAATATTTAAAATTTAGTAACTATAATAATTTTCATATAAATACTTAACGCTTTAGTTTTTTCTATTATGAAGTTTTAAAGTTGAGAAAAAATTTTTTACTTACTATAAATTAACTTTTATAACTTCTAAAAAAAATGAAAATAAAATCATTTATTAAAAAATGCCTTTTCAATTTGTTTTATATTTTTCGCAGAAATATTAAGATAAATGTGTCCAAGGAAATTGGTACGATTTATAAAAGAAAACTTAGTGATATTCCACCATTAGAGCAGGTTTCAATGGCTTACCAAATTTTACTTCAGCGACCAATAGACAATGAAGCAACTAAATATTGGAGTGAAAAAATAATAAAAAATGATTTCAATATTACAAATCTTATTGATTCAATTCTTTCATCACCTGAATATTTGATGTTAAAAAAAACACCTTTCCACGAAATGGTTCACCTTTCGAGGGTTGAGTGGGTTAAGAAACTTCCAATGGCAAATTCAATTTTTGATATAGGTGGCAGTTCTCCAAATATTGAAGAAGGTGCCCTTATTGAATTGGGTTACACCTACAGACCAAAAAAATTAACTATCTTTGATTTACCCCCGGACGAACAATACTGGGGAAAACCGAAGTTTTCGCAGAATAAAAATTATAAATTTACGTGGGGTAAACTTAACTATTTTCACGGAAGAGTCGAGAATATTAAAAGTTTTTCTGAATTAAAAGATAAAAAATATGACATGGTTTATATGGGGCAAACAATTGAACATATTTATCCTGAAAAATTACCTGATGTTTTGGAGTGGATTAGAAAAAGTTTAAACAATGACGGCTATTTTATTTTTGACACACCAAACAGACAATTAACAAAACTACAAATACCAGACAAATTTATTGACGAAGATCACAAGATAGAATATGTTCCCTCTAAACTAAAATTGATACTTGAAAAGCATGGTTTTCTAGTTACTAAACAATGGGGTCTACTCCCAATGCCAAACTCTTATAAAAATAAAAAGTTTAATCCATTAGAAATATATAATCAACCCTTTATTAATTTTGATCCTGAAAAATCCTACCTGTTTGCATTTTTATGTAAAGTTAAAACATAAAATTGTTTTTATAATTATATATTATCTTATTTATTAAGTAATTTTTGAAAGGAAACAAAATGTTTAGTGATAAAAAGATGGAAAAAGAATTAGTAAATATTAATATTGATGAGGAAAAGAGTAGAGTTATATTGGTTTAATAACTTTTGGGATTGCCATGAGTGAAGAAGAGGATAAAGAAGATAAAAAGAAAAATAATTTATTTGATAAGTTTTATGAGAATAGATGGATGTGGATTGGTTTATTATTGGTTGTTACGCTTGTGTTGGAATTACAATTCAGAGTGATGAAAGAATTGAATCAATAAGATTTGTAATATTGAAATCATTTTTTATTATTTTTTCACTCCAATATTTAGTTGCTTCATTGTCTATTGGTCGC
>MDTB01189831.1_pt1 | contig 19756 bp, 18 predicted proteins | sample 811161 | NCBI WGS metagenome assembly MDTB01 (sample SAMN05326650, study PRJNA326480) | marine metagenome | isolation source: seawater | place: Mediterranean Sea | collected 2009 | reverse complement strand
TAGTATTATTCCATTTTTGAACAAACTCAAATAATTTATATTGATCTGTTTTCCATCCAGGACAATTTTTTATTCCAGTATAATCTTTATTATACCATTTTCTTAGTATATTATTTATATCATTAATATTATTTATATTAAATATATTTCTCCAAATTTTAGAATTAGCTAAATTATAACAGATTGCAAATTGTTTGTGTCTAATATATCTATCTGTATATGTAATAAATGAATCATTGCTATATTTTTCAACACTATCTATAAAATAAGATTGTGATAAAGGAAAAATATCCATATCTGTTATTAATATATTTTTATTATCAAATAATGAAGGATATAAAATTCTTATTGTTTGTGAAATGAAAGCGGAATTTATATCTTTGATAGGTTTAAATAATATAATATAATCTTTATAATACATCAATTTATCACTTATTTTATCTGATATTAATATTAAATAACAATCTAAATTAAATTTTTTCTTCCATATCTTATAGACATAAGGATATAAATCTAAATATCTCGCATTTTTATTACATGCAGTTAATACCATATCTATTTTCATATATAATTAACATATAAAATTAATTTATTTAAAGTTGTAATACACTACCCTGTAATTTGATATATCTTTATTTTTAATTAAGGATAATTATTATTACATATATTTTGCTAAAATAATTATATTCCCCAATTTGCTCTAAATCCTTGTTTTTCATGTACAAATGGATAATTATTATCTTTCATATATTTTGCTAAAATATATTTATAATCTTTGTTTTTTAATTCAGGAGTTAGCCATAAAAATTCTTGAACAAATTCTTTATCTAAATATGGGTACCGCCCTTCTATTCCAAAAGTACCACTAACTAACTCTTCTTTCATTAAATAGTCTATTTGCATTCTACCAAAAAAATTAGACCATGGAAATATTTCTTTTAAATCATTTGGGAATTTTCCATTAAAACAAGTAGAGTTGGATGATCCGCAGTTTTTTCCATTTATAGAATAATCTGATATAATTTCATCAGATCCTTGTCCTGATATATAAATTAATTCTTTTTTTTTTACTGCCTTATCACATATTAATGCTAAACCAGAAGAAGCAGGATCTTTATAAATAGATCCACTTCTAATATAATTATAATATTCACAATTTTTTATAATATAATTTTTATAATAATCAAAATTTTTTTTTTCATTAATAATATATTCTTTATTAAATTTATGTATTTTATGACGTTTTTTTAAAATATCAATATTTTCTGATCCTTCTATTGTATAAATTGTGTGTTCAATATTAAATTTATTCAATATACAGTTTATACATCCACTATCATAACCACTACTCAATCCTAGAAAAATTTTTTTATTAATATTAGTACATCGTTTAATTATACTTTCTTCTAATTTTTTAAATATATCATTTAAATTAGTTTTGTATTGTTTAATATCGAATGTATATACTTTTTTTTTCTCTAAAAATTCTAAATTATTACTATTATAAATAAAAGTTGTATTTGCAGGCATTTTTTTAATATCTTTGAATTTAAGTCTATTCAATGAGCTATAATAACTAGATATACCTATATATTTATCATTTATTGAATAAAATAAAGGTTTTGTAGAAAATACATCCGAACTAAATATAATTTTATTTTTTTTAAAATCAACTAAACATATTGCAAATTCACCATCTAAATATTGTATAAAGTCATTATTATATTTTTTATAAAAATCTATTATACTTTGTCCATCTGATTCATATTTTTTTTGATTATAATTATAAATTTCACCATTATAAATACATACTATATCATTTTTTTTATCGATGAATGGTTGATATATTTTTTTACCAGTTATTTGTAATAAATTATGAATAAATGTATAATCATTTTTAATATACTTAGAAGTATGTGTTGGGCCTCTTTTTTTATTAAAAAAATTAACATAATTTAATTTTTCTATTACTTTATTTGTAAAAATTATACCACACATTTATTAATATTATATATATATATGATGTTATAAAAAATATATTATCCCTACCAAAAATTTAAATAAATTATCAATATAATATACTATAATGAATAAAATAATATTTTTGGATAATTCAAAAGTATTTAGTAAATGGGCTAGTAAAACATATGAATATAAAATAAATAAAATTAAAGAAAATAATTCATTATTTAAATATATTGATTTTGATGATTTAAAAAAAATGAATGATATCTCTGATATATTAAACAGTAAATTAATAATATTTGGATGGAATATGACATATATATCTAAATTTTATACAACTAAGCATAATTATTATAAAAAATTTATTGAAAACTTAGAAACAGAAGAGGAAATTAATAAACATTTATTAGAATTATTAAAACATAAAAAAAAAATATTATTAACACAAGATTTACATAAATATGATTATAAAGATGGTATTCCTGGATTAGTAAATTATTTAAAAAAACATAATTTTTATGCATTATTAACACCATATATTGATTCAATAAATATAGAAACAATAAAAGATAAAATTGATATTAAAATATTACATTTACCACATTTTATAGAGGAGAATTATTTCAAAAAAATGAATATAAGAAAAGAATATGATATATTTATTTATGGAAATACTTCAAAAAGTCATTATCCATTTCGGAATCGGATGGTTGACATTTTATTAAATCTAAATAAACAAAAAAAAATAAAATTATTATATTGGGATAAAAATTTAAAAAGTCATTATTTCAAATTTGATCCTAATAAATCAAATAATAAATTATCAGAAGTAATAAATAAATCATGGATGACATTATGTAGTACATTGAAATATAATTTTTTAGTTGGTAAATATTTTGAGACATCAATGTCTAATTCTATTGTATTAGGCAACATGACAAAAGAAGGGAAAAAAATATGGAACAATAACTATATTCATATAGATAATAATATGAAAGATATAGAAATAGAAAATATAATTTTAGAAAATTTAAAAAATAAAAGTGATATAAAAAAAAAAATTAATAATATGAATGTAAAAATAAAAAAATATTATTTATCTAATTTTTGTGAATATTTATATAATGTGATTGTTAATTCTTAAATAATAAACTCATTTCTATATTATTATATTAAATATAATAATATATTACATAATTATATATATGAATATTTGGGTTACATCAACACAATGGCCATATTATGGGGGGGCAGCTACACAGGCATATAATACAATTAAATATTTAAGAAATAATGGTCATAATGTATTGGGAGGGTATTTTAATATAAAAAAAAAGATAAATATTGATCCTGATAATATAGGTGATATTTATAAAATAAATAGACATTCTAGTCTTAAAGAAGAATGGATATTATGTTTTCCAGAAAGTAAACAAAAAACTTTTGAACCATTATTAAATATATCTAGTTCATTACATAAAAATATAATAATTACTAAGATAGAAGCCATAAATTTTTTAAATGATTTTACTATAAATTCCGATACTTTAAAAAATAATAAAACAAAACGTGAATCTTTACCTATATCATTTAAAAAATTTATAAAAGATAATAATATATGGTGGGAAACAGGGTTTGAGTGGTTATATAATAGAAAAAAAGAATATGTAAAAAATGGTAAACTAGGGAGAAAATATATGGGTATATATTTTAATAATAAATCTTCTGTTTATGATATACATTTTTTAAAAACTCATACTTCTATGAATGATATTAAATTTAAGGGATCAAATTGGAAGCCAGATAAAATAATCGCTTATAATTATCTAGCTCCAATATATTCAAAAGAAATATATCCGGAAGTCCCTGTATATTTTGTAGTTGTAGGAATTCCAGAATTATCATTAGGAGAAAATTCTCCCGTAAAAAAGAAAATTTCAGCAATTAAATTTATAAATGATGATGTATTTATTAATAAAGATTTATTATATAAGTACAATACAATAGAAAAGGCCTGTGATGTATCTGATAAAATAATAATTCCACCAAATATATCATATAATTTATTTATTAAACTTCATAAAAAATATAAAAATAAAATTATAAAATTAGATACTATATATCCTATTTATAAAAATATATTAAAAAATAAAATAAATAATATTAACTTAAAAATTAAAAAGTATGATATAATATGTGTAGCAAGTAATTGGCAAAGAACGGTTAAAAATCTTGATTTATGTGAAAAAATATTTAAGAAATTACCTAAATTAAATAAAGTTATAATAGGTGGATATTCAAATAATTCTAATAATATGACAGAAGACGGATGTAAACATTTTAAAAATATACCCAATACAACTATATTACCTTTAATTAAAAATAAAGAAGTTTTGAAATATTTAAGTGAGAGTAAGATATTAATATTACCTTCATTTTTTGAATCATATTCAATTATTTTACTAGAAGCTTATTATAATAATTGTAAAGTAATTACATCTAATAATATTGGTTCAAGTATATTGCTAAATAAAAAATATATATGCAAAGATGTATATAATTTAGATGAATGGATAAATAAAATAACATATTTTCTCAATGATTCAAATAAATTAGATAATAATTTAGATAAAAATTATTATAAAATATTATTAAATAATATTAATAATTTTAATTTATTTGATGATAAAATAGTAAAACAAAAAAAAATGCAACATATATTTAAATTAAAATTAAATATTGTAAATGATAAAAAAAATATTAAAGAAAGAATAAATGATAATTTAAATAATATAAAAAAATATTAATAATTAATATAAAATTTCAAATTGTTATATGTACATTTATATATTTCTTATTATTCTTATTTTATTAAATAGAATAAATAGAAATAACCGAAACATAATAATATAAAAACATCAAAGATATATATTTTGTGAATTAATTGTAGATTATCAAATTTATTTTCTAATATTTTTAATTTTTCTTCTGTTATATCATCATATTTCTTATAATTCATAGCTATATTTATTAGTATAATTTATTATACTAAAAAATGTTTAATAATAATTATTCAATTTTTACTGATAAAATAAATTATTAGTAAGTCTAAATTCTTTCAATGCTTCTTGCATTTCTTCAGGTGTAACATTTAAAGCACCTTTATAATATTCATCAATTGCTTTAGTTTTTTTTTTTTAACTGTTTCATTAATTCAACTTCAAATGAATCTTTTGTGATAAGATATGTAACTTCCATCTTTTTTTTTTGACCAATTCTATTTATTCTATCTTTAGATTGTTTATCAATATTTACAGAAAGTGGTACTGATAAAAATATTACTCTATTTGCCACTGTTAAATTTAGTCCAACTGAACACTTTTTTGTTGCAAGCAATACTTGTATTTTTTTATTATTTTTAAATGATTCTATGATATTACTAGTATTTTTGTCAGATCCAATTACAATACACGATTTTATATCATTATTATCTAAATATTCTTTCAATAATTTTAATGGTTTTATAAATTCAGAAAATATAATGAACTTATTATCTTTTTCTTCTTTACATTTTTGCAATATCCACTCAAATTTAGGAACTACTGTTTTTTCTTTAGAATGCGTCGTCTTCTCTGCTTTTTTTGTTTCATTGTAAAAAGTACTAGACAATACTGTTGCATTAATAAATTGACGACATAATGGACAATTCTTATTTTTTACAAGCCATTTATTAATACATTTTTTATGAAATGCATGACCACACGGCTTAGTACATACAACAGAACAATTATTACCAATTACATTTTCTAATGGATTTAAACATATAGAACAATCTTCTCCATTATCTTTTATTCCTTCTAAACGATTACAAATATTTCTACGTTCTTCTATGTTTAAAATATCTTCTTTCAATAACCTTTTAATTTCTTCATTTATGGAATCAAAACATACACATAATTGTCTTAGTAAACAAAATGTACCTAATGGTATATAGTCTCTCCCATTAGAGTGTCTAAATTCACTCAATATACTTTTAATCATTGAATATCGCTCTTTTGATAATGTATCCAATGGTAAAAAAACTTCTTTTGTTTCTACTTCAGGAATATTTATATTATTTCCTTTAAATATCATTTCTTTAGTTCTTCTTATTGTAGTGCTTAAAAATATAGAAGATATTTTTATTATATCAAATTTGTGTTTATAATCCAATGTTTTAACTTTTCTAAAAATTCTTAATAAATGACTCATTTCTGATAATCTTTGTCTGATAGGTGTCCCACTTAAAGCAATAAGTTTACATGATTTATTAATATTATTAGTAAAATTTATTAATCTTTTAGACCATTTTGCCCCTGTTGAGTAGATATGAAGTTCATCTAATATCAAACAATCACATTTTTTAGTATATTCTTGTAATATATTTGAATGCTTTTCATGATCTCTTATTAAAAAAAAGGAATGTGATAAAAGTAAATAATTTTTTACATTATTATCAGAATTTTTATATATAACAATAGATTTTTTATCATAAATACAAATATTTTCATGACATTCATATGACCATTTTTTTATCTCTTGTTTCCAATGAGGAATTAATACAGGTGGGCATATTATGAAAACATTTTTAATTGATTCATTTGATAATGTAGCTACAATTGAAGAAGCAGTTTTACCAAGACCCATATCATCGGCTATAAATAGATCCATATTAAAAGTGTGTGATATAGCTATTGATTGATGATTTAATAATCCAAATTTTTTAGAAAGAATATAATTTATTTTTCGTCTCATCCATATTATAAAACCATTTTTAAAATCATCTGGAAAAATTTCAATTTTATTATAATAATTAAAAATAAATTCTAAAATAGTCTTACCTTCATTAAAATTAATATTTTTATTATAATTACATAATTTACGTAACCATTCTGTTAACATATTTTTTGTAATTAAACAATTCATAAATGGATGATTCAAAATTTTTAAGAATTCATATAATTTTTCATTTTTTTTTATAAAATCAATATTATTTTTATATTCAGACTCTAATAATTTTGAATTAGAACATTTAAATAACTGTATATTTTCAATGAATTTTTCAATTAAATGTTTTCTATTTTTTGAAATACATTTTGGGTATAGATTTATTTTTTTTGAAAGAATAATTTCATTTTTAATAAAGTCTCTTTCTATATCATAATTAATCAAATATTCTTTTAATAATTCAAACAATTCTAAATTTCCATAACAAATGTAATAACTAAATAAGGTTATTCGATTATCTGCAAAATGAAATAATTTATTATCTTTTCTTAAATAATCAAAGATAATATTTTTTAGTTTAATAATTTCATCATATTTCAAATAATTATTTTCCAATAAAACTTGAATAGATAATTTATTATTAATCGTATAATTATCTAAATTAAAATCAATATCTATTTTATTATCTTGAAAACAATTTAATAAAATATTTATGTTTTCAAAATTCACATATGCCTCATTTTTTTTTTTTAGAAAAGTTACTAATTGAAATCTATTATTTTCTTGTAATTTAATAGTTTTATTATATTTTTTTTCCCTTTTTTTATTTACTTTTTTATAATACTCTTTAATTTTTTCTGTACTAGGAACAATTGATGATAAAGGTTTATATTTTTTGCGTAATGATTGAATTAACTCTCTTTGTTTTTTATTTTCTTCTTCAAATTTAGAAAAAAAATTCATTTTTCTTTTTTTTTTTTTTATTATAGAAGGTTTTTCTTTCATTGTAATTGACATATTTTTTTTTTTACGCTTTTTTTTTTTATTATTATTTCTACTGGAGGAACAATTTAAATTAAATGAATTTACAGAAGAAATATTCTGAGGTGATTCTAAGGATGATGATTCATTATTAAAAGCTGAAGAAATATCATCAATCATTGAAGTATTATCAAAATCAAAACCGAATGATTGTCCATAATTCATATTATCAATATCATCTAAATTACCAGTTAAAAGTTCATCATTAAAATTAAAATTAAAATCGAAATTGTCAGTATTTAAAGGGTCAAGATCATTAAAAAAAGAATCACTGTTCATTTTTAATAATATTTATTATTTATATATATATATACATTTATATGTACAAATAATAGGGTATATTATATTCAATTTTTTAAATATTCACCCTCAAAAATAAATTTATTAAATCGAATAATTGTTATGGGAATTAAATTATCATTGTTTTTTATAAAAAAACACATATCGCTAATTATACGAGACGATAATTTATATACCAAAGAAAATAAATTTCTTGCAATAAATGAAGAATTTAAATCAATATCTATTTTTAAATAATTATTTTTTAAAATAAATGATGTTGATATTTTATTTGATATACATAATGGTTTTAAAAACATTGATGGTATTATATTATAATTAATATAATCTGTTTGTATATAAAATAATTTTTCTTTATTTTCATTATTAATAAAAGAATTCCATAAATTATTTTTTATGTTATTTTTTTTAAAAACCATTCTAACAATATATCCTGGCAATTTTAAATTAATTATTAAATAAAAATTATCATCATTTATTAAATCTTCATCTATTTTTTCTGAATCTTTTTTTAAGATAAAATTATAAAGATCAAACATCATATAATTATAATTATTCATATCAATAATATTTGATTTTTCAGGTTTAAAAATAAAACTATCATTATTAATATTGTTTACAAACATTATCTTATTAATACTTTATATTATATAATTATAATATTATTATAATAAAGTATTTACATTCTTTACCCCCGCTTAAATATTAATAAAATATTTATTTAGATGATTTTTCATTTTGTAACTTTTTATTTTTTTTTGTGATTTTTCTTATATGATTGTTTATCTTATTTATTACTTTTTTTCTAGCAGTTATAATTTTATTAATCTCCTTTATATTAGTAGATTTCTCTATTTTTTCTATTAAATCATTTTTTAAATTTTTAAAATGATCTTTAAGATTATCTCTGCACATAGGACAATTTGTATTTTTTTTTAACCATGGTTTCAAACAAGTTAAATGAAAAGCATGATTACATGGTAAAATTAAAATTGTATTTTTTTTTTTATATTTATCCTGACATATAGAGCAAGTTTCTTTATAATTTTTATTTTTTATTTTTTTTTTTTAAACAACATTGTTTTATCAATTTATTAATATCTTCTTCCGAGTTTTCTTTAGAATTAGTTTGCCAAAAAGGATTTGTATTAGATATATCTAAAGTTTGATTACCCGTATAAAAAACAGAGGTAATATCTCCTTGTAAGATTTCATCATCACTACTATCAAGATCAGATAATGAATTAGATGAAATAGATGAAATGTCACCAGATATAAAATTAGAAATTTGATTATTAATATCTCTATCTAAATATATTCCTTCCATTTCTCTAGCTAGTTCCTCATGTATAATAGCAGAATTAGTTTCGTGCATATCTGACGGAGGCCAGATATGACCATAAAAATTTTCTACCATATTTATCGAAGTCATATATTATTATATATTATTATATATTATTATTATACTTATTTATTTAAATTCTTACAATATTTAAATTAATAATATTTCAATTTTTAACATATTCATATAAATAATATATTTATATTATTTATATGAATTACTTAGTAATAAGTGATAATAAAATTATATTATCAACCAAAATAATTTTAATTAATGGATCAACAACATTTAATAGTTTTTCTATTCCAAATGGAAGTATAATAAAATTAATAGAAGTAAGAAGTAGACCTAAATATCCAAAAAAAAATATATATTATTTTAAAGTTTTAAAATCATCTTATAAATATTTAATAAATAGTAAGGGTTCATTATGGTCTCCATTAAATAAAGATGGTACTCCTCAATATAAAAATAATATGATTAAATTAAATGAATCGGAATTAAAACATTATTTATTATAATTATTTTTATTAAATATTTAAGCAAATATAAAAATATATAAATTATTATTAAGTATACTATTTAATGACTAGTATAGTTAAAGAAGAAAATAAAGAAAATAAAGAACATGAAGAACATAAAAATAATAAAAATAATATAAATAATATAAATAATATAAATTATGATGATGAGTGTTTGATATGTTTTGATTCTATAAAAGAAAAAGATATTGCTATATTGAATTGCAAACACCAATTTCATTATAAATGTATTGGTGAATGGATGACCAGTATAAAAAAGAATAAATTTGATGCGCATGAACAAATTTGCCCCATATGTGAAGATGGAAATGAAATAGTAAATATTATTTGTAGAGAAAAGTATATCCCAAATAAAAAAACCATTAACATTAAAAATACTTTAATATTAAAAAAAAAAAAAAAATGTATTATATCATAATAAATTATTAATATTTTTTTAATATTAATAATTTAAATTTTCATTAAAAATATCAGATTCATTTATTGATTTTGTCTCTTGAATTATTATTAATTTGATAAATAATAATTTTAAAAAATTTGTATTATCTAAATTTGTTTCATAATATTTGATAATTTTTTTATCAACTTTTGGTTTATCAATAACCCATTTTCCTGCAATATTATTACTTGAATCACCGTCAATATATTTTAAATTTAAAAAAAGGAAATAATTTTTTAAATAATTACTTGATATATAATTTTCATTTTTTTTATTTTTAAATGATTCATATGATAAATGTAAAAGAACAGGATTCTTTGATAAAAATGAAACTATAAATGGAATTTTTATTTTAAATCTACAACAATATAGTATAATTATATAAAATTCAACAGGGTCAAATAATTCTTTTGTATAAGGGTTTGTTGGATAATGAGGACATATGACATAATTAAAAGTGTTAAGTTCAGATTCCCAACAATTTAAAATATTTTTTAATTCAAAACAATATTTATTAAATGATTTATATATAATAGTATTATCTTCACCTCTTGTAAATACATCAGCCCAATTATCATAAATTAAATTCTCTTGATTTATACATTTTTTACATTGTAAAATATTATAGCATATATTTTTATTAGATTCAATAATTTCATAAATATCATATGGTATATTATCAATAAAATAATATAATATATCTTTATTATAAATTTTAAAAAAATTTTGTCCCATTAATTCCCAAATTAAACTAAACTCATAATCTCTTGGTATAAACATTAAATCATCAAATATTTTATATATCGTTTCTTTCTGAATGATAATATTAGACATTATATTTATAATTAATGTATTATTGTTTTTATTAAATAAATGTGTAAGCAATTTTATTTCAATCAATCGCCATACACTTTCAAGAATAATAATATCTGGTTTCATATTATTTTGAGTAATATAATAATCTAATAATTTTTTTAATTCATTCATCATTGGTACATTACTTAAAATAAATGATTTTAATTCATAGTTCAATAAATCATTCATATGAATTTTTTCTAAATTTAAAATTTTTATAACCTCTATTGTTTTACATGGATATTCACTTGTGTTATTAATAATCCATTTTTTTAATTCATGATTGTTTGAAATTATACTTTGTGTCAAGATATTATCTGGCAATGGAACATTCCCAATAAATAAAAAATTAATAAAACTTATCCTGTTATAATCAATCGATTTTTTTATTAAAAAATCATCTAACTCTCTATCTATACCTATTTTATGTATCATTTTAAATATTTGTAATCTATTAAATATTATGCATTGTATTTTATTTTTTTTTGAAAAGTAAAAGAATTCACTCTTTAATTTTTTTATTATATTAATATCATTATCAATAATTCCTTTCATAAATAAATTCAATGTATTAATTAAATCTATATCATCAATATAAGTTTTATTTCTTATATTATCTGTGTCATTCATTATTAATTAATAATATTTTTTTTTAATAAATAAATTTAATTTTTATAATTATTATTTTATAAAATAATAATATATGAAATACAATTATATTATATATCACAAAAATTGTTTTGATGGTTTTACATCATTAATTATATTTATAAAATCTAATAATTATGAAAAAAAACATACAATATATCCGGATGTACCTTCTTCAAATAAAATTCCCCCTAATATTAAAGGAAAGAATATAATAATAATGGATGTCGCATATAAAAAAAGAAATAATAGAAAAAATAGTTAAATTAGCAAATTCGGTATTATTTATTGATCATCATATAAGTATAATTAATGATATAAAAAAAATAAGTAATAATAAATTAAGAGTTATTTATAATTCTACTAAAGCCGCATGTCTTCTTGTATGGGAATATTTTAATAAAAATAAGAAATCTCCTTTATTTCTTGAATATGTCAACAAAAATGATATTGGTAAATGGGATAATAATACATTATATTTTATAAATTCATTAGAAGTTAATTTTGAATTATATCCAACTATTGAAAATATTAAAAATTGGAATAAATTATTTAATGACGATTTTGTTATTGATATGTTAAATAAAGGACAAATTTATAATGAATACAAACAATATCTAATAAATAAAAACTCAAAAAGATTTGTAATGAAAATATTTCCAAGTGATAAAATTAAATTAGATTTTAAATTAGGAGATAAAAAATATAATATTGCTGTAATAAATAACTCTTGTCCATCTACTTCTCTTGTAGGTAAAAATATCGTTGATAACGTCAATTGTGATTTTTGTCTATTATATTCAATCAATTTAAAAAAAAAATATGATAATTATATCATTAAGAAGCAAAAATACAGATGTATCGTATATAGCAAAAAAGATGGGTGGTGGTGGTCATAAATTAGCATCTGCATTTAAACTTGATTTAAAAAAATATAAAATATATGATTTATTTTTATAAATATAAAATATATCTAACTATATAATAATTATATATATGAGAGTGGCTATTTGTTTTTCTGGAGCAATTAGAGAATTTAAATTTTGTTTTCCAAGTATTTATAAATATTTAATAGAACCACTTAATGCAGATATATTCATTCATGCTTGGTCTAATAATCAAATTGATAATTCATTAAAAGTAACATATAAAATGAAAAAAGATACTTGTTCAAAAGATTATGTTATCAATAAATTAAAGCCAATAAAATTTATTATTGATGAATACAATAGACAGTGGGAAACACAAATAATAAAAGAATCTGGATTTTTAGAAGATGAGTTAGGTAAAAATATACCGAATATATATCTTAAATCTAATGATAAAAATATTTATAAAAAATATTCTTATAATGCTCTTGGTATGTATTATAAAATTTGGAAATGTAATCAACTTAAATGTGATTATGAAAAAGAACATAATTTTAAATATGATATTGTAATTAGAGCAAGACTTGATTTTGTATGGAATTATTCAATTAATATGTTAGATATTATCAAGTGTAAAGATAATGAAATTTATATAATTAATGATAGTTATGTATCAGAAGAACTAATGAGAATTACAAATGATAAATTTTTTCTAGGTAACTCACAAACAATGAATAAATTTTGTAATCTATTTAATTTAATAAAAGAATTTAATAATAAAAATATACCAGTTCAAGGTTCTGATTTAATGCAATATTATTTACTAAAATATTTTAAATATAAATTAATTGGGGATAAATTTTATTATTATAAATTTAATTATTATTTTAATAAAATTAATTTTAAAAATAAAAAAGTTTATATAAATTTATCAAATAATTTAATGGAATCATTATGCAATGAATTCTTAATAAATGGATATCAAGTATTTAGTAATGTATCAGATAGTAAAATATTAAAAAGGTTAATTACATATTGTAATTATAATCAATTAAAAAATAATATAATAGACTATAATTATGATTATTATGTAATTGATAATTTTATTAAATTAGATTTAAATAAAATAAATAATAATAATGTTTATATTTTTGATAATATAATTAATAGTACTAATAATAATTTTACTTATATTACATTAAAATGTAAAATTTATACTAAAAACATTAATAAATTTTCTGAAAATGAATGTAACATAATTGATTTAATATATTATATATATAATTATATTACTAATAATAAAAAAGAATCAATTGTAATTAATGGCTCTTATAATTACATATACAAAAAAGATGATATTGTTATTTATAATACGTGGGAAAATGAAAATAAAATTAAAAGAGATTTATATTATACTATCATTGATATAAATGATAATCTTTACACATTAAAATTGTATGATAAAAAATATTCTGAATATGATCAAAAAATTCTAAAAAAAGTTAAAATTATGAAAAATTGTTCTAAAAAATTTATGTTACCTGATAAAATATTGAATACTTTTTTTAATAATAAAATATTTACAAGATTTATATAAATAAATAATAATTAATATTTAAAAATTAAATATTAATTATAATACTATATGAATACATTAACTACAAATGATGTAAATGATGTAAACATTGTAATTGATGAAGATTATAATAAACAATATAATAAATCAATAATTATAATACAAAAATTTATAAGAAGAAAATATTGTATAAATAAATATAATAAGTTCAAAGAAACAATAAGACGTGTTACACATTGTAAAGATACAACAAGAATAAATTCAAGTAAATTTAAACTACCATTATATTTAGTCCAACAACCTTTTTTCAAAAAAATATTTGGTAATAAAATTTGGGATAGAATAAATTATTATATGGAAAATACATGTTTCTTATGGATATTATGTATGATACATTTTATTTCTACATGTATTTCTGGATTTTATATTTTTAATCTTTTCATTAGTTATAATTTAAATTTATTTTCTGTATTTTTTTGTTTACCGTTATATTTCTTTTATTATTTTTCACTAGAAGATCAATTAACAATATTAATTTTTAGTGGATTAAGTTGTAAATTATATGTTATCATGTCATTTTTTTGTATTTTTGGTTTAACAGATTTATTTAGAGATAGTAGAATAATAAATGTATGGTTTAATTTATTTCCCGGATTATTATTAACTGTTTTTTCAGATGCTATTCCTAGATATATGAAAAAAACAAGAAAAATATTTGGTATTATTGCATCTACATATGTTATTTATTGTTATATGATTATATTCGGTACTACCTTTGGTTTTATAAAAATACATCCTAGAGAAATTATAACTGATTCTCAAATTAATAATAAAAAAATTGTTACTTTTTCATCAGTCTCTTATACTTTATCATTCCTAAATACTTTAGTTGTTCTTTTAATAAAAAATTTATTTTGGCATGCATATAATAATCATAGAGCAGTAATATTAAAAAGTCCTATATTATTATCTAGTATGTCAGAATGTAAACAACCAAAAATTAAAAGGAAAAGCTTGTTAACTAACAGAAAAAAATTTTTTATTGAAAAAAAAATTCATTTAAATAATGATACGCATATTAATCATATAAAACTAAAACCAAGTTTTGCTTTATTTAATACTTATTAATTTATTATTACAATAATAAATTAATAATTTAAAAATTACATTTATTTTAATATGTTGCTACTTTACGACCAAATACAAATAAATAATGATATTTACCTATGGTTTTTATAATATCTTTAATGTTCATATATAATATTTAAATTATATAATATTATAAATAATATTCTGGCTCATTTGATATAAAATTACTCAAAAACATTACAATAATTGTAAATCCTATTATAAAAGATGTAATATTAATAAATAAATCACTATTCCTGTTTACAAACTTATCAAAATAAGTATCAGAAAATTTATTAAAATTAACATTATAATTATTTCTAGAAAAGAAATAATATAAATAATTATTATGAAAATTATAAATATCAGAATATTTATTAAAAAATTTAATATTTTTTAAAAAACAAATAAAACTTGGTTTATTAAATATTATATTTTCAAAATCATTATTAATATTCTCTAAAACTAAATTATTAATAAATTTTTTATTTAAATTTATTACTTCTCTCTCAATTAATTTATTTTCCTTATTAAAAATTTTTAATTTAATTTTAGATGATGAATTTGAATTATCTTTTAATAATCTAAAAAAATTATTATCTAAATTAATAATTAAATTATTCAAAAGTTTTTCGTTTGATTCTTCTTGTTCTTCTTGTTCTTCTTGTTCTTCTTGTTCTTCTGATTCTTCTTCTGATTCTTCTTCTTCTTCTAATTCTTCTTCTGATTCTTCTTCTAATTCTTCTTCAGAAAAATACTCTTCAAAAACATTAGAAACATTATATGAATTATTAGTAAAATGATATTCTAAATTTAATACATGACACAATAAATTACAATTATCTAAATTTTTAATAATAATATTCTTAGAATTATCATACTTTTGATTTAATAAATTAAGTAAAAAATGTTTTGTTTCTGTAAAATTGATATCATCAATAATCAATATACAATTATTCTCTAAATAATAATAATCATTTATAACTTTTGGTATTTTATTAGGCACATATTCTTCATTATAAATTATATTTTGATCTTTAACTTCATCATCATAGATTTGATAGTCACTATCTTTACATATCAATATATTGTTGAATAATTTTTTTTTAAAATTATTCATTAGTTCCATTATAAATTTATAACTAATTTTAACAGCGATTGTATTCTCTTTTTCATTAAGTTCTTGATATCCATCTGTTTCTTCTTTTAATATTATTTTAATATCAGATTTATTACTATTATCATATACACATTCATAAGACTCCATATTTATTGATTTATATTAATATGAATAAATATTCTTTTAAATATAATATTATTATTAATATATTATTAATATATTAATAATAAATATTAATTTATTTATTATATATCTTTTATTTTTCTTTTATTATTTATTTTAATATTATTTGATATATTCATATATTCAACAGATTTTAATGAATATAATAATGATAGAGCTTGTGAAATAAAGTATAAATTTTCATTATTATTACTTATTTTATTTTTTTGTGCAATCAAATTTAATTCACAATAAATATTTATAATTTTTTGTAAATAGACAGTATCAGTTATTTCTATTTTTAATTTGTCATCATTAGTAAAAAGTTTTATAAAATCAATATAAAAGATTAATATATTATTTTTCAAAGTATGATTGTCAATCTTATTTTCTTTTGTATTTACTATAAAATATTTTTTTACATAAAAATATATATCACATAATTCTTTAATATATGACTGAATATTATTATTGTTATATTTTATATTATCTAATATTTCTTTAATGGAAGTATTAATATCATTTATATTAATTATATCAATTTTATTATTTTCATATTTTAAGAAATCATAGTAATCTCTAATTTTATTAGATAATTTTTTTTTTAAATATCCATTCATGAAAACATTTATTTTTTTTAAACTATATAATGGGTCAGTAATTTCATTATTTTTAATATGTTTTAAATATTCATTCATCTTATTATTAAAAAATATCGCATAATCTATATTATTCTTAGAAAAATGATATGATAATAATAAAGCACTGTATACTATATCTTTTTTTTTTGTATCATATGTACTTTTTAATAAATAATGAATTGTATATTTTATATATTCATCAAATTTATTATTGAATAAATAACAAAAGGCTAATCCGTTAAAACTTTTTATAGAACCATATGTACCAGATTTTTTAAAAAAAAGTATTGCATCATCTATTTTGCCTAATTGATATAATTCCATAGCTTTTTTAAAATATTTTTCTCCTAATGAATTTGAATTTTTAATAGTTTGTCTTATTCCATAATCCATTTTTAAACAACAAGGACAAATACTTTTATTATTTATAATTTTAATACAACAATATTGACAATACCCATGATTACAATTTAAATAATGAAAATTATTAATAGGTAATTTAATACCACATAAAACACACTCTATTAACTCTTCATTAATATATTTATCATATAATTCTAATATTATATTATCATAATTCATTTTTTTCTGTTTAATAATTGTATTTGTTAATAATTAAAAATATAATCAATTTTTTATTTATTATTTTATATATATAAAAAATATATATATGAATTATATAAAAAATAGAATTAAATCAATATTAGATACACATATGATTTTTATAGTGATAATTTTTGGATTATTATTTTATATTTATAATATAATGAATTATCATAAAAAATATTTAGAATATAAGAAATTATATCTTAATTTGAAAAATAATTATTCATCTTCGGATGAAGGTAAAATAGGTGGTATATTTAATAAAAATTTATTTAAAAAATCTGTAATACAAAATACTAATTCTTTAAATTTAAAAGGAGGTGATGATTCTCAGAAAAAAACTTCAGACGGACCTATTTCTAAATGGGGTACGGAAATAACATTAGATGAACTCAGTTATATGTTATCAAAAGAAGATCACCAATTATTTAAGGACAAAAATTATGAAAGTGCATATACATTTGGTACATTAACTAAAGAAGGTTTGTATGATATTTTATTAAAATCAAAGGAGTATAATAAAACTCTCAAAAGTCCAACTTTTTTAGATATAGGATCAGGTGATGGTCGAGTTGTTATTTGGGCTATTGAACAAGGTATAAAAAGATCATTAGGTGTGGAATTATCAAGAACTAGATATGATTTATCATTAGAATATAAAAAAAGATTAAAAGAAGATATTAAAAATAGAATAGAATTTTATAATGATGATATATTAAATTTTGATATTAAAAATAATAACATAGATATTATATATATATCATCATTATGTATGCCTAAACATTTAGTTCAAAAAATTACAGAAAAATTATCAAAAGAAACAAAAAAAGGAACAATTATTTTTTCAACATCTCCTCTTATTAAAGAAATAACGCATAAAGCAATACCAATAGTAAAAGATAATAATTTAGAATATGTTGGCGATATAGATGTACAACAATCATGGAAAAAGAAATCAAATCTGAATATATATAAAACTTATTAAGTCAGTAATAATAATAAATTATTACTGACATAACCTTTTAAAAATTAATATTTTTATATTTTTTTTATAATCTTTATTTTATTTCTCATTACTTTATGTAAATAATCATCTGGAATTGTTTTAATACTCTTTTTTTCTAATTCATTACAATCATTTATTATTTTATTAATAATTAATTTAATAGTTTTTCCAATTTTATTATTTCCTGGAATTATTTTTACTTTATATTTATATTTATAAAGTGATTTATAAGGAGCACATACGGGGACACTATATTGAAGACTTTCATTTGATATAACTGATAAATTATCATCTGATTTATTCTTAAATAAAATACCGAATCCTAATTCTAATTTTATGTTTTTAATATAATTTTTTTTACCATTTATAATAAAACTACCTGTTGATATGTATTCACCGGATGGGGGTGTTTTTGATACTTGATTTGCATAAACCCACCAAGCATTATCTGGTGATCCTGAATTCCAAGATTTTGTATGACAAATAACGAATGAACATGCTTCTTCTATAGTTGAAGGTGGTGGTAAAATATTAGTTGTATTTTTAATTATACATGACCCAGATCCATGAACATCTGAATGAATATAAATATCATTATTTTCTAAATATTTTTTAACAATCTCTTCATTTTGCTGGGCTGTTTTACCAGATATTATTAAAAAATTATTAGAACTAAAACACCAATTATATTTTTGATACCATCGTACATATTTAAAATAATTTTTTTTTTCAATAAGATTATTATTATC
>MDTB01158235.1_pt1 | contig 19757 bp, 18 predicted proteins | sample 811161 | NCBI WGS metagenome assembly MDTB01 (sample SAMN05326650, study PRJNA326480) | marine metagenome | isolation source: seawater | place: Mediterranean Sea | collected 2009 | reverse complement strand
CCACCACGTTGATAGGCTGGGTGTGGAAGTGCGGTAACGCATGTAGCTGACCAGTACTAATAGCTCAATTGGCTTGATTTATGCACTGAAAAGAATTTTGTAAAAAAAACCAAAAAAAAACTTTATATGATATCTAATAAAAAAAAAATAATTTCACATTTTTTTGATCATAATAAAATGCCAGTAGTAAATTACTACGAGTATCCATTTGAGCATCTTGTAGTAGATAACTGTTTTTCCCCTGAGTTAATTAAAAAAGTTTTAAAAAATTTAAAACTTAAAGAGAGACTTTTTAATAAAAAGGTGATGGGCGGAAGATTTATTATTAGAAACGATAAGGAAGATTTCAAAAAAATTATAAATGATAAGAATTCAACTCTAAAATTATACAAATATTTAAAAAATTCAAAAAACTTTAATAAGCTTAAAATGTATTTTCAAAAATCTATACCAAAAGTAAAAAAAAATAACTTAAAATTTTATTTTGATTATTCAATTGGAAAAAAGGGATACTTTAGAGAGCCACATAGAGATAGCGATAGTAGAGTAATTATTTTTTTAGGCTATTTTAATAAAACAAATGAAGGTTCTCTTAATCTATACAAATATAAAAATGACTATAAAAAAATTTATGAGCGTCGTCCAAAAATGGATAAAATTGAATTAGCAAAAAAAATAGAGATAAAATCAAACAGATTTATTTTTTTTCCGAACTCACCAAATTCGTATCATGCGGTAAGCAAAATTAAATCAGATAAAATAAAGAGATATTTTTGTTATGGATCTTATTGTGTTTAATAATTTTTTAAGACTGATATTTTAAATAAATGATAATTTGGATTACAGGGTTATCAGGTTCAGGCAAGACCACATTAGGCAGATCACTTTATACTTTTTACAAGAAAAAATTTACAAATACATTATGGTTTGATGGGGAGACTACAAACTTGCTAACTGACAATAAAAGAAGCTATGATAAAAAATCAAGGATAAACCAACTAAAAAAAAACATTAAATTTTACGAATTTTGTTATAAACAAAAAATAAATTTAATCGTATCTTGTTTGTATATTGATAAAAATTTTGAAAAAAAAAAATAAGAAAAAGTTTAAAAGATATTTTCAGATTTATTTAAAAGCAAATATTAATGATTTAATTAAAAGAGACACAAAACAAATGTATAAAAAAAATTTAAAAAAAAATTAAACCCAACATCGTTGGATATGATATTAAATGGAGTGGACCAAAAAATTCAAATATGATAATAAAAAATTCTTATGAGCGAAATCTGAAGCTTATAACAAAAAAAATTATTGATAAAACAAAAAATAATTTTAATAAATTTTAATATTTTAAAATTTTGAAATAATTATTTTTTGTTAAAGACTTAAAACTACCATTTTTTAAACCCCAATGCTCAGTCTTTTTTCTCCAATTTTTACCATATAGTTTATTTAAATATTCATTATAATATTTTGGAATTTTTAAATTTACTCCTTTAGATGACTTATAAGTTTTATTTCTCCAATATTTAATAGAAAATTTGTTTTCTAAAAACATGTTAAAGGTATAATTTTTATTTATCTTTTTAATGATCAAATCAATATGCGGAAGTTCAATATCTTTATTTCTATAATTTGAAAATAGAACAATTCGATTAAATTTTTTACCTCTTTTTAAAATAAACTTTCTTTTCTTTATAAATACGTACTTTGCTTTAAAAGTTTTATTTTTGTTTAAAATTTTAATAACTTTATCTAAATGATTTAAATTAAAAGAAATTTCTATATCTGATAACTCTCCATATTTTTCATTTCTCATCAAAGGTAAAAGCCCTGAATAGTCCATACAATAATCAATTTTCATATTTTCGAATTTTGTTATTAATTCCTCCAGCATAACATAAAAAATTTTTGATCTTTTGTTTATCAAGCTTTTATTTGGACGAATTTCACTTTTACCCAAAAATTGAAATTTTTTTAAAGGAATATTATATTTTTTTAGTTGAGAAATTTGCTCTTGAATGTTCCTTCCACACATAACCACCTTATCAAAATTGAGAATTTTTATTTTGCTAACAGAAAAAATTTTTTTCCCTAAGCATATTTTGTGATGCTTTGTTTTATCGTTATCAATAAAAACTACCATATTTTTTTTTGATTTACTTATTATTTTACGTAATGCTAATCTACCGTGATACCCTGATCCAAATATTACAAATTTCATATATTATTCATCTATATTTTTAGATCATATAATACTCATCTATTTATTTTTAAAATTCATAATTTTGACTAAAAGATTGGGAAAAAATAAATTTACAATCAATAGAATTAAAGTAACAACTGTATTTATAATTGATTTTGATACTCTTTTTAATTTTTCGTAAAAAATTTTTAGTCCTGTTAATTTTCTTTCCCATTTTAACTTTGAATAAATTTTGTTTCCTATCATTATTTTTTCAAAATAAATTTTTTTGTTATCTATGGATTGTGCCAAAATATGAATATTCAAATTATTTCTATCTCTAAGAACTAACCCACTATCATAAACACCTTTTTTTTCTATATGAAGTATCTTGTAATTACAGCTTTGTATAAGATATTTAGCCGTATCAATAGAATACACGTTTAAATGGGTAGGATCATCGAGGGGATTTGAAAATGGATTTGGTATTTCAACATATAGCAAACCTTTTTTCTTTAATGTATTTTTTTTTATTTTGTTTAAAAAACTTACAGGATCGTCTAAATGTTCTAAGACATGTAACATTGAAACAATATCAGCTTTAATTTTTTTTGAAAAAAATTTTTTATTTGTTTCAAAAACCTCATCAACTAAGAATAGTGACTTTGCCATTTTCAAACCTGCGCTATTATAATCAGTTCCTACAGTTTTAAAATTAAACACGTTTTTGCATGCATATAAAAATGCTCCGTGATAACAGCCATAATCCAAAATTTTAGTTTTTTTTATTTAACTTAATTTTCTTTTGATCTTTTATGATTTTATAAAATGCATAAAATCTATGAAAACTTGCACTTATCCATTTAAAGTTTAGTGGAAGATCTATATTACCTTTGGTTAAGTTTATATTAGCATCTGAATTTCTATATTTAGTTTGGTAATATTTAACAAGTTTTTTATTATTTATCCCTGGGGCATGATAAATATTTCCGCAATTCGCACATATATAATTTTTAAAATTTACGAACTTTTGATCCCTTGAGTCGGTTCTTAAGAAAATATCATTTTTATCAATTTCAATTCTTTCTTCGGTTAGACAGATCTTACAAAACTCTTTTGTCATATTTATAAATTCAGTGGATTCATAAAGTATTAATTATCTTAATAAAATGTTTTATACTACTATTAATTTAGAAGAGATATAATATGATCCTTATTAATAAGTATACTTAATTTTTAAAGATTAATTAATTTGAAAAAAAAAATTGTTTTTTTAACCGATGCGAATGAAAAAGTTGGTTTTGGGCATTTAAATAGAACCAATATTTTAGCTCAATTATTTTATGAAAATAAATATGACTGCTTTATTTTTGGCATTAAAAAAATACATATAAAAAAAAACTATTTTAAAAAAATATTAGAGAGTTCTCCGATCAAAGGAAAATCTATAAATTTGAGTCTTATAGAGAAAGCATTAAATACGAAAAATTTTTTTTTAATAATTGATACATTTAGAATAAATCTCGCAATTCAAAAAAAACTTTTGAAAGCTAATGTTAAGTGGCTTCAATTTGATAATTTTCAAAATAATAAAAGATTATATGCAGATATTGTCGTGAATGCGAATCCGTTAATTAAAAAAATAGATTATAAAGTAAGATCATATTCTAAAAAAAAAACAAATTTTTCTTACGGGTAAGAAGTATCTTCTAATAAGAGATGAATTTAAAAAAAGATATAAAATTAATTCTAAATTCGTTTTAATATGTTCAGGTGGAGGTAGAAAAGATAACAATTTTATCGATACCATATTAAAAACGATATTAAAAATTTATAAATTTGAGAAAATAGTAATAATTTTAGATAAAAACGACCCAAGAAAAAAAAAAAATTTCTAAAATAAATACTGGCACTAATAAAGTAAAAATTGTTAAAAAAACAAACAATATTTCAAAATACTTCGCTCAATCCAAAATTGTTTATTTATCTGGAGGAACAATTTTAATTGAAAGTCTATTTTACGACTTAAAAAGATTTGTTTGTAGTATAGCAACAAATCAAGTTCAAAACTGTTTATCATGGGAAAAATTAAAGTTTGTTAATTATTTGGGGGATTTAAGTGAAAAAAAAATCAATAACAAAAATATTCTTAAAAAGATTAAGGATAAAAAGTATGACCACAATATTCAAGTTTTGAATAGACAATATATAAATGGAAAAAAATTAATTTATAATAATATTGTAAAACTTTTTTAATTTCTAAAATGATTGCTTTTTAGTGGAGTTCCTTGAACTAGGTTTTTTTTAGCAGTTTTTCCTATGACATTTTCAAAATATTTACTGTGAAGTCCTTTGCCAGGTCTAATTATTTTAATATTCTTTTTTGTAAATTTTTCACCTTTTTTGATATTTTTACTTATATAGATACTTCTCTTTCTTGATCTAGCAAATTTTTCGGACGGAGCAAAAAATTTATTTTTATTACCTTTAATACTTACCACATCTCTAATTTTATTGATGTAAAAATCTAATTCATCCACAGTGAGTGAAAATTTAGAGTCTAAAGTCCTTATTTTTTTATTTAGCTTTACATGTTTTTCAATAATTTTTGCACCCAATGAAACTGCGACCTGCGCAGATAAATCATCACTTGTATGATCTGAAAATCCAACTTCACATTTAAATTTCTTTATTAATTTTGGTATATTACTTAAATTTAAATCCTCATATTTAGCTGGGTAAGAACTTGTACATTTTAGCAAAAAATAATTTTTGCATTTATTTTTTTTTAAAAAATTTATAATTTCTTCAATTTCATTAAAGGTTGAAGCGCCAGTGGAAATTATTACTGGTTTTTTTGTAAGAATAATTTTTTTTATTAGGGGATAAAAGTTATTTTCAAGTGAGGCAACCTTATACATCGGGCAATTAATAGATTCTAAAAAATCAACTGCTTCTTCGTGAAAAGGACTACTGAATGGTATCAGCCCTTTTTTTCGTGCATAAACAAATAACTTTTTTTGCCAATCCCAAGGCATACTCGATTTTTCATAAAGATCGAACAGATAAGAATTTTTCCATAAACTATTTTTTTCTTTAATTAAGAAGTCTTTTTTTTTAATTTTTAATGTCATCCCTTCTGCTTTAAATGTTTGAAATTTTACAGCATCCACATCTGTTTTAGACAAGCGATCTATTATCTTTTTCGCTACACTAAAGTTTTGATTATGATTTGCAGAAATTTCAGCAATTATAAATGGATATTTTTTTCTTTTAATATATTTAAACAATTTCATCAAAAATCTTTCATTTATCTGGTTTTAAAAATAATTTTTTTCATTGCTTTTTGACAATTCTTTTTTGCATCATTAATATTGTTACCATAGGAAATCATAGCTCCAAATCTATCACTTGATTTATTAAGGTCGGGAATAAATAATATTTTTTTAATAAAAATATCGTAAATTCCTCTTGTTTTTTTTGCATTATTAATACCTATAATTTTTTTAATTCTTCTCTTATCAAGAAAATTTAATTTTGTAAAAAATTTAATAAAGACTGCTTTTTTACGTTTTAATCTTTTCATATTTTTTAAAACATTTTTTTTACCAATTATTTTCTTAATTGAAAATTCTATAGGATCAATTCCAGAAACCAATAAGGCCATCTCTCTCATGAAACCTCCAGGGATACGAGAAGCTATTTCAATCATTTTAAACTGTCTGTTACTTGTCATCATAACTTGAGGGTAAGCTATACCATTTACCATTCCAAGTGATCTAATTGCTTTCTCTGAGATTTTTTTCACTTTTTTCAACTCCTCTTTAGTTAAATTTGTTGGGTAAATATGACTTACAGCAATACCAAAATTTTTATTTGGAAAAGTTTTGCGGTGGGATATTGATAAAAACTCTATTTTACTATTTTCAATTACTGCAACCACATTAATCTCATAACCACGATGATATTTCTCAATAATTATTTTTTTATCTGAACTAATTTTCTTGATAAAATTGATTTTACTTTTCAAATCTTTTTCTTTTTTAATTAAAAATACACCGTTTTGTCCTGAAGAGTCAGTTGGTTTTAGAACTAGTGGTAATTTATTAAATTTTTTAAATTTACGATATCCTGATAAATCACTAATCACGTTAAACTTTGGAGTATCAATGTTTTGAGACTGAAATGTTTTTTTCATTTCAACTTTGTTTGTTGATAGTTTTGATGTTAATTCAGAAATGTTGTGTAAATTCAAAATACTCGAAACTTTGGAAACTATAGGAACCGCCACCTCAGAGCACAATGTAAAAATTCCATCAACTTTAAATTTTTTAGCTATTCCTAAAATTTTTTTGAAATTTGTGATATTGTAAGGATAAAATACATCAGAGTATTTTTTACCATAGGCATTATTGTTTTTATCGCAAACAATAGTTTTGACATTAAGTTTTTTACATAATTTAATTGCAGGTGTCTGTTCATGTCCGGCACCTAAAATTATTATTTTTTTTAAGCTCATTTATTTGAATAGATTTAATATTATATCAACTTATTCATATTTATGTCATAAAGATGACTTAGATAGTTTTCTAAATATTAAGTAAAAGATTATAAGAATAATCTTCTAAAACAGTATAGATGGACAGATTTTGTAATTTTTTATATAAAATCGACAAAATTTATTATAAATAAAAAAAATGTTTCTCAATAAAACTATTCTCATTACCGGTGGAACAGGAAGCTTTGGCAAAAGACTAGTAAAAACTTTTATCGATAAAAAAATTAAAGTAAAAAAATTAATTGTCTTTAGTAGAGATGAACTAAAACAATTTGAAATGCAAAAAACTTATAGTACTGAAAAGTATAAATTTTTAAGATACTTTATTGGAGATATAAGAGATAAAGAAAGATTGAAGTTTGCTTTCAGAGACGTTGATATTGTAATACACGCGGCAGCTCTAAAACAAGTACCAACAGCCGAGTATAATCCCATTGAATATGTTAAAACAAATATAATTGGCGCACAAAATATTTTAGAAGCATCAATTGAAAGTAAAAAAATATCTAAAGTCTTGGCATTATCAACTGATAAAGCTGTGTCTCCAATAAATTTATATGGAGCAACTAAACTCTGCTCTGATAAACTTTTTTTGAGTGCCAATGCTATTAAAGGCGACCAGGAAATAAAATTTAGTATTTTAAGATATGGAAATGTAATGATGTCAAGAGGCTCAGTCATACCTAGTTTTTTAAATTCTAAAGAAAAAAAGTTTAAAGTAACCACAAAAGATATGACAAGGTTTTCTCTAACTTTAGATCAAAGTATCGAGTCAGCTTTTTATGCCTTGAACAATATGCAAGGAGGAGAAATCATAATACCTAAAGCAAAGAGTTATAAGATTTTAGATTTAACAAAAGCTATAGATCCAAGCAAGAAAGTTGAAATTATTGGTAAAAGACCTGGTGAAAAAATAGACGAGATTTTAATACCGAATACCGAAGCGGATAATACTTATGAAAATAAACACTACTATGCAGTAATGAGTTTTAATAAAAAAATAAAGATTAGTGGCTTTAAAAAAGTTGATAAAAACTTTTCATATTCAAGCGACAAAAATGAATTTTTTTCCGTTAATGAAATAAGAAAATTGATTACGGACCAAAACAAAATTTCTGAATGATTCCTTATTCAACTCAATTTATTAATAATAATGACAAGAAAAATGTTTTAAAAGTTCTGAATTCTAGGTTTCTTACAACTGGACCTGCAATTGAAAATTTTGAAAAAAAACTGGCCAAAAAATTTCAATGTAAATATTCAGTGGTAGTCAATAGTGCAACATCTGCTCTTCACCTAGCTTGTCTTTCTCTGGGATTAGGAAAAAAAGATACATTTTGGACTAGCCCAATCTCGTTTGTTTCTAGTGCTAATTGTGCTTTGCTATGTGGTTCAAAAGTTGACTTTGTAGATATTGATTCGAAAACTTTTAATATCTCAATTGAAATGTTGGAAAAAAAATTTTCTAATATTAAAAAAAAATCAGATTTACCAAAAATAATTATGCCCGTCCATTTATCTGGAAATCCATGTGATATGAAAAAACTAAAAAAATTATCTAAAAAATATAAATTTAAAATTATAGAGGATGCTTCACATGCCTCTGGATCAAAAATAGGAAATAATTTAGTTGGTTCATGTAAATTTTCTGATGTAGCAGTGTTTAGTTTTCATCCAGTAAAAACAATTACATCCGGAGAAGGTGGGGCAATCCTTACAAACTCAAAAAAAATTTATGAAAAAGTAAAAATATTGAGAAATCAAGGTATATCAAAAAAGACTACAAAAATAAAAAATTCTAACATTAATCCTTGGCACTACGAGGTAAATGAATTGGGTTTTAATTATAGGATGACTGATTTGCAAGCCGCTCTAGGGTCATCCCAACTAGACTCTCTAAAAAAGTTTATATTAAAAAGAAATAAGGTTGCGGAATATTATAAAAAAAGGCTTTCAAATAAAGTTGATATTCAATATGTAGATAGAAAGAACTTAAGCACTTATCACTTATTTATAATTCGAGTCAAATCCTCAATAAGGAATAAGATTGTAAAAAAATTAATTAAAAGCAAAATAGTTACAAGTTTGCACTACATACCAATTTATAGACATAAACTTTACAGAAAAAATTTTGCATCATTTTCAAAAGATTTTCCAGAGTCGGAGAGCTATTATAAAGAGGCAATAAGTTTACCTATATTTTATAAATTATCTTACAAACAACTAGATAACATAATACTTATTGTGAACTCTTTTTTTAAATGATTGATTTTAACAAAATTAAAATTTTAAAAGGTTATAGCAAAAGACTCTTTTTGTTAATGATCTTAGGTGTCCTAGGTTCCTTACTTGAAGTTATTAGCTTAAGTTCAATAGGAAGTTTGATTTATGCTCTTTTAAATGACATAGAAATTGTAAAAAATAGAGCAAGTGCTTTCATTGGTCTAAGTTTTCTCAAAAATCTATCAAATACAGATTTTTTAACTACAATTATAATTGCTATTTTTTTATTATTTCTATTTAAAAATTTTTTTAAAATTATATCTCACTATTTAGAAGTTCAATGTTTTCAAAAAATTTATGCTGACGCAAGTTTTTTGTTATTTAAAAAATATATAAATCTTGATCTAGTAAAGTTTACGCAGACAAATTTTGATAAGATTCTTAATGATATATCAATAGAAACAAAACGAGCAATTAAATATCTGAAAGAATTTTTAACTATTTTTAAAGATGTTGTGTTGATTATTTTTTTGATATCAACTTTACTATTAATAAATTGGAAAGTTACTGTAGTTTCATTTTTAATCATATCTGTTCTTTTAATCATATATAATTTCTTATTCAGAAATAAATCCGAATATTACGGTAAAGTTGTGAGCAAGTATCAAGAAAAACAATTTAAGATCACTCTGGAACCATTTCAATTTTTTAAATTTTTAGCAATATCTTTAAAAAAAAAATTTTTTACTGAAAACTTTTTAGAGGTCACAAAGATCAAAAATAGATTTGAACTAAAACAATCTATGCTTTTAAGATATCCGGCTAGCTATTTTGAATTATCTTTTTTGGTAATATTACTTGTTATTAGTTACATACTATTTAAAAACTCAAATAATATAAATCAGGTCATTTCTACAATGGGAATATTTGCTTTATTTTCAGTTAGGATGTTAGGAAGTTTTAATGCAATTTACAATTCATATCAGGTGATGAAATTCAATAAAAATTCATTGGTTAATATCGAAAAAAAATTATCTCAATTAAAAGTTACTAAAAAGAAAAAGATTAAACGAATTAAATTAAATCAATTAAAATTAAAAAATGTTTACTTTAAGTATCCAAACACAAAAGACTATGTTATTAAAAATTTTAATCTTAAAATAGAAAAAAATAAAGTTATAGGAATTTTCGGGCCAACCGGTTGTGGTAAAAGCACTCTATTGGATTTAATACTTGGTTTAATAAAACCCTCAAAAGGACAATTATATTTAAATGGAAAAAAAATTAGCTTATATAAATTTCAAATAAGAAATTTTTTCAGTTATGTACCTCAAAAATCTTACATCTTTAATGATACAATCAAAAAAAATATTTTGTTTGGTGATGAAAACAACAAAATTAATAGTGAAAGAATTACAAAAATTTTAAAAAAAGCAGAAATGATTAAATTTATTGATAAACTACCAATAGGGATTAATACTATATGTAGGGACTCGGGTAAAAATTTTTCTGGTGGACAAGGTCAGAGAATAGCAATTGCAAGATCGTTATATTTAGACCACGAAGTATTGATTTTAGATGAAGCTACTTCGGCCTTAGATGAGAAAACCGAAGAAAAAATCTTTAAAAATTTAAAAAAAGATATTTCACAAGCAATAATTTTTGTTTCACATAATAAAAAATTGATTAAATATTGCGACTACTTTTACGACTTTTCCAAAATTAAGAATTAAAAAACTTATGAAACTAGATTTAATTATAAGATTAAAAAAAAAAATAGGTATATCTTGTAAAAAAAATAATAATGAAAATTATGCGTTAATAGTAGGAAGATATAAAATTTTTCATTCCATTTATCTGCTTTTTTGCTCACTTGCCTTGAACAAGGAAAAAAAAGTTAATCAATGTTTTTTAAATGAGAAACATCTCAGCAAATCTGAAAAAAATCTATTTTTAAGTTTTGGTATTGAACCGAAAATATATTCACAAAACGTAAATTTGATTAAACATAGTATTATATTACTTCAATCGATTTTTTTGTTTATAAAAGGGACATACATTATAATTTTTGACAGCTTTGACGAATTTGTGAAAAATTTTAAAGTAGCGGACATAAATATTGGTGATTTAATCCTAGACTCTTATTTACGATATGGCCATCGTTTTTTAAATCCAAAATTTGACATTTATCTAATGTATTATTTGTTTTCAGGAGTTTATAAAACATTATTGTTAAATAAATTTTTTGATAAAAGAAGGCTTAAATTTTTAATTCTCTCAGGTCATTCTTATGCAAATACAAATGGAATTTCCGCAAGAGTAGCCCTTAAAAAAAAAATAAAAGTGATAATTTCAGGTTTTAAGGAACTAAATTTTTTTTCACAAGAAAAAATAGATAAGGGAAGGTATCATCTAAACAATGCTTATGGCCTGAAACGTATTAAAAAAGTACCATATTCAAAAAATAGATTTATAAAATTTTGTAAATCAAGAAAGAAACTTGACTCCGATTATTCTTTTACTTCAAGAAGTGATTTTCTGCTTGCGTATGGAAATAAAAAAACACTTTCAAAAAAACAATTTTTAAAAAAAATTAATGTAAAAAATGAAAAATTTGAAAAAATTGTAGTCGTTGCACCACATGCATTTTCAGATGCAGCCCACTCTTTAGGGAGACTATTCATTTTTACAGATTATTTTTCTCACCTTAAGGAAACACTAAATCATATCAAAACTATAAAAACCACTTTGTGGATAATCAGGCCGCATCCCTCGTCTAACATCTATGGGGAAGAAGGAATTGTAGAAAATTTAGTAAAAAAAATGAATTGCGCTAATATTAAAATTTGTCCTAAAAAAATTAATACTGACAATCTTGTTCGGATAACTGACGGTGTTGTTACTGGTAGAGGAAAAATTGCTTTAGAATTTGCGTCTTCTGGCAAACCAGCTTTGATAGCTGGGAAATGTTCTTTTTCAGATTTAGGATTCTTGTTAGAGCCAAAAAATAAAAAAGAATATATGTATTTTTTAAGTAATTTTGGTAAAGTGAAAAATCTTAATAATAACCAAATAGAGAAAGCACGTAGAACATCAATGTATTTGGAAAGATATAATGAAAACCATGTTTTTGAAAATAAATTGATACCGTATTTCAAAAGAAAAAAACCAAAAAACGTACTTATAGAATTAAATAAAAATCTTGAAAAAGATTATGATTTTTTAAAAAGCGAATACTTTGTCAATATAAGTAATAGAATTAGAAACTTATAAAGTAGGCATTAATGATCAATAAAAAAATAAATTTACTTGATTGCACACTAAGAGATGGCGGTTATTACAATAACTGGTTTTTTAAAAGAGACTTAATTAATGAATACTTAAGAGTGATGGATTTATTGAAAATTGATTACGTTGAAATTGGTTTTAGATTTTTAGATAAGGTCAAAATAAAAGGTCCTTGTGCATATTCAGAAGAAAGTTTTTTAAAAACTCTTAAAATTCCCAAAAATTTGAAACTTGGGGTAATGGTAAATGCATCAGACTTTGTTGGACAAAAAAATATTATCGAATTAGCAAAAAAAAATTTTAGACCAAAAAAAAATTCATTGATTTCCTTAGTAAGATTGGCGTGCCATCATCATGAAGTTAAAGAAGTAATACCTCTAATAAATTGGTTAAAAAAATCCGGATATAAGGTTGGAGTAAATATTATGCAAATACCTGAGTTATCTTCTCTCGAAATCAGAAATGTAGTTAAACAAATAAAAAGAACCAAAGCTGACATTTTGTATTTTGCAGATAGCATGGGTAGTCTTAATGGGTCAAAAACTAAAAAAATTATTCAACAAATAAAATCACTTTGGAAAAAATCAACTGGTATTCATACCCATGATAATATGGGCAAAGCGTTGGAAAATTCAGTTGCAGCAATTAACAACTCTGTTGATTGGATAGATTGTACAGTTACTGGAATGGGTAGAGGTCCTGGAAATACCAAGACGGAGTATTTGATTTTAGAACTAAAAAAAAAAAAAGAAAATTTAATTAATTTACTGAACCTTATTAAGAATTATTTTGAACCATTAAAAGAAAAATATAAGTGGGGGTCAAATCCATTTTACTATTTTGCGGGATTAAACTCTATACATCCAACTTTTGTACAAGAAATGTTAAGTGATGCTGAATTTGAACCAGAAGATATAATGTATAATTTAGATAAGTTGAGCACTGTTGGAGGAAAAAAATTTAGTAAAGAGTTAATTTCATTAGGAAAAAATTACTATAGAAAAAACAATAAAGGTGACTGGGATCCTCAAAATCTTATTAAAGATAGAAATATTTTAGTGATTGGGCCAGGTGCATCTATGGTTAAATATAAAGAAAAAATTATAAAATTTATTAAAAAGAATAAACCAGTTGTTTTCGTTTTAAATGCAATCAATCCTATCCCAAAGCAATATGTACACGCTAATGTTGTGTGTCATACATTAAGATTATTATCCGATATTGAAAAATATAAACAATCTAACAAATATTTAATCACTCCATTTTCAAGTTTTTCAAAAAAAATAAAATCTAAGATAAGCAAAAACAAGATACTAAATTTTGGGTTACAAGTACGAAATAATAGATTCAAATTTGAAAAAAATTACGCAGTTTTACCTAATTCCCTCGCAATCACTTATACACTTGGAATTTGTACAAGTGGACAGTGTAAAAAAATTTTTTTTGCTGGCCTAGATGGGTATAGTAAGAGCAGTCCAAAGAAATTCGAAATGGAAGATGTTTTACAAAATTACAGACTAGAAAAAAAGGCTAGAAAAATTATCTCATTAACACCAACAAATTATAAAATTAAAACACTAAAAATTTAGAATGTCAGATTTTCTAATAGTTATACCTGCAAGATATAAATCTAAAAGACTACCAGGCAAACCTCTTATAAAGATTAAAGGTATACCAATGATTGTAAGAACCTATAATCAGTGTAAGAAAGCTACAAAAGAATCTAACATTGTCGTTGCAACAGATAGTGAGCTAATAAAAAAAGTATGTATTCAAAATCAGATTAAAGTATTAATCACTTCAAAGAGATGTTTAACAGGAACTGATAGAGTCGCAGAAGTTGCAAAAAAGATAAAAAAAAAATTTTACATTAATGTCCAAGGAGATGAGCCGATTTGTAACCCGTCGGATATTAAAAAGATCATAAAATATGCAAGAAAAAATCCAGAATCAGTTATTAATGGCTATACTAAAATTTTAAATAAGGAATTGTACCATTCTTCAAATATTCCAAAAGTTGTCTTTGGAGAAGATAGCAACTTGCTTTATGCATCTAGAGCACCAATTCCCTCTAATAAAAAAAAGGCCTTTATTAAGTCTTGGAGACAGGTTTGTATTTATTCATTTCCATATAGATCATTAAAGAAATTTTCTTCTATTAAAAATAAAACATCTTTAGAGCTTATTGAAGATATAGAAATAAATAGATTTATTGAGTCAGGAATTAAAGTTAAAATGTTAAAAATGTCAAATAAATCTATATCTGTTGATACAGTGAAAGATTTAGGTCGTGTTAAAAAAATCATTACTTAATTTAAAATATTGATGAATGAAAATTATGTTTTAGTTCTTGGTTCAAAAAAAGATCTAATAATTCCAGATATTGAATTCGCGAGAGTTTATTCTGCAAATGGTGCTGCTGAAAAGGCACGAATTTATTTAAACAAATATAAAGATGTACCCTTTACTGCAGTTGTAAGTTGCAAGGAGTTTGAGAAAAATTTTAATGTACAAAGTAGGGTGATCAATTCAAAACCTAATTTCTTGATATCAAGAAGCGGGGATCTAAATTTAAGTAAATACAAATTTGACAAAGAAACAAAATATAGGTTTTTTAATAGTTTGGGAAATTTATTTTTTCAAGCAAACTTTTTTAAATTTAATTTTCTCGACTTAATTGTTCAAGAACTAAAATATCACACAAACATAAAAAAAAAAACTTATCATATTTTTTATTCACTAAGACATAAATCTATAGTTGGAGTTTCGACCGGTTTTTTTTCTATACTGCTTGCCTTAAAGGAGTATCCTCAACATTCTATTATAATTTCAGGTATTGGCATGAAAGGTGGAGGACATTATTATAAAGATGAGACGGTTTACTCTGTAAACAGATCAAACGTAGATAGAGGCTTGATAAAAAGACTCAAGGGTAAATACTTAAGAAGATTATATTCACCTGATAAGGAGTTGTGTGAATTAACCAAGATTAATTATTTGCCGTTAAAAACAATTTAAATTTTTTTAATTACTGCTCCACCCTCCATCAACAAAAATTGAAGAACCTGTAATGTATGATGATTTTTTCGACAGAAGTAAAAAGATAATACCTATCAGATCTTCGGGTTTGCCAAGTCTTTGGATTGGTATTTTGTTAATTAATTTTTTTTTATAAATTTGTTTATAGAAATTTTTGTTTTGATTTGGTATTGGGCCAACTATGATATTGTTAAATCGAACATTTTTAAAACTTTTATCGTTTGCCAAGTATCTGCTCATTTGTATCTGAGATGATTTTGAACATCCATAATCGATAGGGTTAACATACTTATCTTTTTTATAAATACTTTGATCTGGAGAAAATACGCCGTATATACTGGATAAATTGATGACTGACGCTGTGTTATTTAATGCTCTCTTATTTTTTAGGCAATTTTTAAGAGCTAGTATTATTTTTAATGGAGCTAAAAAATTAGTACTTATAGCATCATTAAAGTTTTGGAACCTGCTTTTAAATTTAACACTACCCAATCCACTATTAGAAGACGCCATGTTTATTATCCCATCAATTTTTTTGAAACGTTTCTGTATTTTTAACAAAACAGCTTCTAATTCTCTTTCATTAGTAAGGTCTGCCAAATAAACAAAAATATTTTTTTTTCTTGAAAAATTTTTAATTTTTTGAACGCTTTCTTTATTCTGTAAAAGAATTATGAGTTTACAACGTTCCTTATCGAGTGCTTCTAAAATTTTTTTTCCAATAAAGCCACTTGCTCCGGTAAGTAATATTGTTTTATTTTTTAAATCAAAAAAATTATTCATAATTTGGATAAATCTATATATTTAGAATTCAAAAATCTAAATTGTTTGTTAATATTAAAAATAGTTCCTTTAGAAAACTTTTTATTTTTGTACTTTATTGTTTGCAAAATATGGTCGTATTTTTCAAACCCAAAAACTACATTATCTAAATAATTTAAAGAATTAATAAATCTTACACATAATTCGAGATTAGATTTTATCTGAAATTTAGATTTGATCTCAACTAATTTTGATTTGAATAATTTATTTATTTTATTATCATTTGAAAACCTATCCTTGCTAAGAAGTTTTCCTCTTAAAAAAACACTTCTTGCCACTAAAAAAGATTTCGATTTTATCTTTAACTTCTCAATATTTATATTGTTCCATCTATGGTCAACAATATTTATAGGAAATTGTATGGTTAAATTTTTGTAATTTTTCATTAAAAAAAGTAAATTGTTTGGATTATAAATTGATACTCCATAATTTTTGATTAGCTTAAGGCTTTTCAGCTTATTAAAAATTTCAATTATTGTCGACTTATTTTTTTTAAAATCTTGATAATTGTGGATTAGCAAAGTATCAATTTTGTTCTCATTTAAAGAATTTAAAATATTATAAAAATTTAAATAAAAATTCTCTTTATTATTATTAAAAACTGATTTTTTTTGAGAAAAGTTAAGCTTAGTCATTATATTAAATTTATATTTTTTTAAATTAATTTTAGAGATTTCGTTATGTGAATTATTATAATTAAAGGCGGTATCAATGCTTCCAAAGTGTTTGATCACTGCTGGTTTACTTAAATTTCTAATTCTAAGTCTTTGAAAATTTGAATAATTATTACCAATTTGGGCACCACCGATTATATATTTTGATTTTTTAAGATATCTTTTTTTTAAAAACTTATATTTTTTTAACTCATGAATTAATTTTTTCCAACATACTTTATCTATTTTACTAAATTTACTAAACACTTTTTTTATTTTGATATAGTCGTCAAATGTGTCAATTGTACAGGAAAGACTAGAATAATCAGTTTTTAATTTATTTGGTAATATAATCTCTTGATCATCATATTTTTTAAATTTTGTAGTAACGTGTTCTTTTGAAATTTTAGATACATCATTTTTATATTTTAAAAGTAGTTTTTTTCTAAAAATTTCAACACTCATTCCATAAGGAAGATTGTGTTTAGAATGATCGATCCTTTTATATATAGAATCATGTTGGATAAAATGCTCTAAAACTTTTTTCAAAAATTGATAATTTACAAATGGATTGTCAGCTGTAGTTCTAACCATAATGTCTTCATTTTTTAATTTTTTTGAAAAATCTGAAAATCTTTTATAAACGTTATCAAGACTTCCTCTAAAAAAATTAATTTTATGTTTTTTTAAATTATTAACTAAAAAATCATCACTTTTTTTATTCGAAGTTATTACTGTAACTTTAGCATCTTTGCCCATCAATCGCTTAGCACACAACACTACAAGAGGAATATCGTTAATTGGCATTAAAGATTTAAATGGCAATCTTTCAGAACTAGACCTTGCTTGCAAAATTATGTTTATATAATTGTGTTTTTTAGGCTTTAAAATCATTAATAAGTTCTATCAGATTTTATGGTGGAAATTATGGAATATTTATAACACATTTCTAAAGTATATTTTATATACAATTATTAAAAATATTAATCAATTTTTAAAGAAATTATGAAAAAAATATTTAGTTTCTTTTGGATGTTCATTCTTAAAATATCTGAAAAAAAATTATTTTGCACTCTTTTAAATATACGCAATCTGATAAAAAGAAAAAAAATTTATTTTAAATTTATTGATAAATTTTATATTTTAAATCAAAATAAAAAAAACTGGTTCTTCAAAAATAAATATAGGCTTTTAAGAAATGTTGATGGATTAGAAAAAAGAGCTGAACAGCTGCATGACATCTATCAATTAAAAAATATCGATATTAATGATCAAGATTTGATAGTTGATATAGGTGCAAATTATGGTGAATTTTTTAATATTTTTGATTTAATAATAAAAAAAAAAATTAATTACATTTCTGTCGAGCCCTCCAATGATTGTTACGTGTGTTTAATGAAAAGTATACCAAATCATAAACATATTAACTCTGCCATATATAATAAAAAAATAAAAAAAAATTTTTTTTTGTCCGAAGATACTGCAGACTCTTCTCTTATTGAACCACAAAAGTTTTCTAAATTTATTGAAATCGAAACAAAGACATTAAACGACATTATTAATCAAGATGTGAAATTGTTGAAGGTAGAGGCGGAAGGTGCGGAACCAGAAATTATTTTAAATATAAGAGATCTAAACTATAAGATAAAATACATTGTTGTAGATGTTGGTTTCGAGAGAGGTAAAAGAAAACAATCTACTGAGAAAAGATGCCTTACGATTCTAAAATCTTACGGTTATTATGTTAAATCAGAGTATAGGTCAAACGAGAGAATAGTAATTTTATTTGAAAGAACAAATAATGATAATTGAATTTTTTGGACTTCCATATAGTGGAAAAACTACAATATCTTCTAAATTAAAAAACTTTTTTTTAAATAAAAAAAAGATAAGTAGTTATAGGGAAATTATCTTTTTGCATTTATATAAACTTAAAAAAATAAATTTCTTAGAATATGAAATTTTAAAAAGAATAGAATATCAAAGGGAATTTAGTCCAGATAGATATAAAGAAAATTTTTTTTTAAAAATTATAAAAATCTTCTTCTTAATCATCATAGACAAAAAAAAAATTAAAAAAGAAATAGATGAACTTTTCGAAAATTGCAAAAATGATTACCTGGAGTTTCTAAATTTTTTAAGTTTAAAATTAAATGAAAATCCTGATAAGTCCGCTTATTTGAATTTTGACTGGATAAAGTATTTGATTGTAGGACATAGTCTAGCTTCGAAATATAAAAATTTTTCATTGCTAAATTCGGAGGGTTTTTTTCAAATTTGTATAAGTTTAACAATTAGAACAAATATGAATTTTAGTGATATAAAAAAATATTTGAGCTTGTGTCCAAATATAGATCATTTATTTGTTATTATTTCTGATAGAAAAGATAAGAAAAGAATACTAAATTTCATAAAAAAAAAGAATAAAAAATTTTTATTTGACAGAAAATTTATTAAAAAATTTTTTTATATGATAAAAAATATTAAAGCTTTAAAAAATAAAAATATAGTTATTGGAAGAAAAACAAGTTTTAACAAAATTGATGACATCTTTTATTCTTACTTAGATCGTTAACATGAAAAAGAAAATTTTACATGTTGTAGGCGGAAATTTTTCTAATGGAGCATTTCAAGGTGCTCAAATTCTCCACAACGAATTAATTAACCAAGGTGTTGACTCGAAAATATTAAATGATGTTTTTCAAGATAAAGCTGAAAAAGACGGAAATGTTATTTCTATAAACAACAATTTTTTTAAAAGAATAAAAAGTAAAATTTTTATTGTTATTGAAAAAATTTTAAAGTCAATTTTTTTACATTCTCCTAGAGAGACATTTACTTTAGGAATTCTTGGAAACGATATAACTCAAACAAATATTTATAAACAAGCAGACATAATTCATATTCATTGGTTAAGTCAAGGCTTTATAAAACTAAGTTCACTTAAAAAAATCAAAAAACCCATAATTTGGACAATGAGAGATATG